>Ga0123354_10000233_pt1 | contig 49848 bp, 37 predicted proteins | sample TergutLab28metaG_2_FD_97872 | JGI IMG/M metagenome (GOLD analysis project Ga0123354, IMG submission 97872) | Labiotermes labralis P4 segment gut microbial communities from Petit-Saut dam, French Guiana - Lab288 P4 | ecosystem: Host-associated > Arthropoda: Insects > Digestive system > Gut ... | reverse complement strand
GGTGCTCATACTTCAACTTGTACGTCCCGAAACCCAGCGCGCGGCCGAAAATCTGGCTGCCGAAGCAAATCCCGAAAAATGGCAGGCCGGCCACCAGGATCTCGCGCAGCACCGCCACCTGATGATCCGCCGTGGCCGGGTCGCCCGGGCCATTGGAGAAAAAGACCCCGTCCGGTTCGAGAGCCTGGATGTCCGCCAGGGTCGCCGTGTGGGGCAGCACATGGACGGTCATGCCGTGCTGGCTCATCAGGTACGGCGTCCTGGCCTTGATGCCGAGGTCGACCGCGGCCACGCGGAACCGCTCGGGGCCGCTGGCCGCCACTGCGTACGGCTGGCCGGTACTGACCTCGCCGGCCAGATCGGCGCCGGCCATCGGCGGCGCCGTACGTACCTTGACCGCCAACGACGCCGGGTCGAGATCGGTGGTGGAAATCCCCACCCGCATGGCGCCGTGCTCGCGCAGGTGCCGGGTGAGGGCGCGCGTGTCGATCCCCGAAATGCCGACGATGCCTTGGGCAGCCAGTTCGTCGGCCAGGGCGCGCCGGGACCGCCACGAGGACGGCCGCGGGCTGGGATCGCGTACCACGTAGCCGGCGACCCAAATGCGCGATGACTCTGAATCCTCGTCGTTCCAACCGGTGTTGCCGATGTGCGGCGCCGTGGCGATCACAACCTGGCGGTCGTAACTCGGATCGGTCAGGGTCTCCTGGTACCCGCTCATCCCGGTGGCGAAGACCGCCTCGCCGAAGGTCTCGCCGGGCGCGCCGAAGGATTGCCCGGTAAAGGCTCGTCCGTCCTCGAGTACGAGGAGCGCCGCCGGGGTCAGTTCCATACCAGCCACCTTAGTCCCGCTCCCCGGCGGGTTCGGGCTGTGGGACCAACGTCGAGACGTGGCCCAGCACGCCGGACAGGAAGGCGGGTGAGGTCGGCGTGGAGAGTTCCTCGGCCAGGCCGACCGCTTCCGAGACCGCCACCGCCGCCGGCACATCGGCGTACACCATCTCATAGACCGCGATTCTGGCCAATCCGCGGTCGATGGCCGGCATCCGCTCAATCGTCCAACCCGGCGCCAGGCACGGTGCCAGATAGCCGTCGATCAGATAGCCATGGGAGTCGACGCCTTCGGCCAACAACCGGGAGTACTCCGGAATCTCATGGTCCGCCATCGTCGCATAGGTCTGGATGGCCTGGGCCACCGTACAGCCCGCCAGATCGGCCGCGTACAGGATATCGAGAGCGTACTTGCGCGCCTTGCGCATCCGCGAACGCTTGGACGGGACCTCAGACACGGGAAATGTAGGAGCCGTCGCGGGTGTCCACCTTCACCCGCTCCCCCGTGGTGATGAACAGCGGTACCTGGATCTGATAGCCGGTCTCCACGGTGGCGGGCTTGGTGCCGGCGCTGGACCGGTCCCCCTGAAGTCCCGGTTCGGTGTAGGTGATTTCCAGTTCGACGGATGACGGCAGTTCGATGAACAGGGGAACGTCCTGATGCAGGGCAACGGACGCGGTGCCGTTTTCCAGTAGGAAGTGCTTGGCGTCGCCCACGACATCGTCCGGGATCGTCATCTGCGAATAGTCGGTGGTGTCCATGAAGATGTAGCCATCGGTGTCGTGGTAGAGGTACGCCATCTCGCGGCGGTCCACCTGGGCGTCCTCGATCTTGACATCCGAGTTGAACGTGCGATCGACCACCTTGCCCGTCAGGACATGCTTGAGTTTCGTGCGTACGACCGTGTTACCCTTACCAGGCTTATGATGCTGGAACCAGATCACCGTCCATAGCTGGCCATCCAGGTTGAGTACCGTCCCGTTATGGATATCGTTGGTTGAGATCATCTGAGCCCTTTCGTCTGCCAGCTTACGATCTTACCGGAATCGCCCAATCAACCGTGAACCCCGGATAACCCGTCAGTCGAGGCGGTACGGTACCGCCGCCCGTACCCGCTCGTCGCGGCGGGCGACGTGGGGCAGCGACACCGTGCGCATCCGGTCGGCGAGGTGGGGACACGCCGGTTCGAGATGGTCCGCGATCGACCTGATCTCAGCCTCGGCATGGTTCTGGGAAAGTTTCGATTTGGCCTGGATCTGACTGATAGTGACCTCTACGCCGGTGGCGGCGCGGGCCTGGGCGATCAGCCACGCGCGGTCGTAATCCGCGACGGTCCGGCAGGAGAAACGCCGCAGCATGGCGTCCCAGGAGTCGATGATCCAGTCGGGATCGGTGTGCAGAACGAGCTCGCCGTAGAGATGAACCGTCTCGTAGTTCCAGCTCGGGGCGGCGCCAGGGGCCATCCACGTCTCGGAAACGTAGGCGTCGTCCCCCATCAATATGACCAGGGCCGGGCCCCCATGCCGCGATTGCGGATTGACCCGGCCGATGTGCGAGGTCAAGCGGGTTGGCTCGGCCAGCGTCCACGGCAGAAACGTCGCCGCCGGGTTTCCCGACGCGTCGACGGTGACCAGGGTACCGGTCCGAGCTTGGCGGAGGAAGGCGGCCACATCCTCGTCCGGCATGCGGAAATGATCGGGAATGTACATCACAGGCTCCCGCCGACGGCTTGGTAGGACTCAGCCAGAATCGCCTCATCGACGTCCGCCTCGACCCGTACCCGGCCGATGCCGTCCAGGAGCACGAGCCGCAGATGCGCACCGCGGGCCTTTTTGTCCCGGCCCATGACAGCCCGTACCGTCGCCCACGGTGCGCCGGAGTACGTGACCGGCAGCCCGAGCGAACTGAGCAGATCGCGGTGGTACGCCACCTCCGCCGCGCCGATCAGACCCAGGCGAGCCCCCACCTCGGCCGCGAAGACCATCCCGACGCTGACAGCGTACCCGTGGGCCCAGGTGAATCCCTCGACCTGCTCGATGGCGTGGCCCAAGGTGTGCCCGTAATTCAGGGCCTCGCGGCCGACGGTGGTGGCGGTGCCGCGCTCGCGGAAGTCCTGGCTCACCACGTCGGCCTTGACCCGGATCGCCCGGGTCAGGCTTTCCGCGAAGGACTCGCTGCCGGTGTCGCACATCCCGGCCGGATCCCGGTCGGCGGCCTGCAGAATGGCGGGATCGGCGATGAAGCCATGCTTGACGACCTCCGCCAGCCCCGAGCGTACCTCGTCCAGCGGCAGCCCGCTCAGCAGATCCAGATCACAGAAAACCGCCCGTGGCTCGTAGAAGGCGCCGGCCAGGTTCTTGCCTTCGGGCAGATTGATGCCGGTCTTGCCCCCCACGGCCGCGTCGGTCATCCCCAGCACGGTCGTCGGGACGGTCACGAAAGCAATACCGCGGAGCAGGGTCGCCGCCACAAAACCCGCCAGATCGGTCGTGGCTCCCCCGCCCAGCCCGATCACGGCATCCGATCTGGTGAAACCGGCGCCCGCCAGCGTACGCCAACTGCGGACCAGGACCTCGGTGGTTTTGGCGGATTCGCCAGCGGGTACCTCCACCAGGAGCGGCCCCGGTACCAGCGCGGCCAAACCGGCGGCCTGGGCGGACAAGACGCCCGGGTGGAAGATCGCCGTTTGGCCGACCCCCGCGAGTTCGCCGCCGACCCGCTCGGCAATGCCCCGCCCAATCCGTACATCGTACGGATGATCGCTGGCTACTCGGATGGCGCGGACATTCGCCGCGCAATCCAGGACCTGCGACACCACGGCATCGACCGGTTGCTCCCCGTCGATCCGGCACGTCGCCGCCGCCTCGTAGAACGGACGGCGTTCGGCGGCCAACTGCGTCAACCGGGCTCGCACATCGCCCAACAGCAACGGGCGCAACCGGTTCATGCCCGCTCGCCGGGTCAGCGTCGTCACCGAAACATCCAGCCAGACGACCCGGTGCCCGGCCAGCAGCCCCCGGACGGCCGGGCTCATGATCGCCCCGCCGCCGAGCGACACCACCCCGGACGTGGACAGCGCCTCCGCCACCGCTTGTTGTTCGAGTTCCCGAAATCTCGGCTCCCCCGCCTCGGCGAAGATCTCCTGGACCGATTGGCCAGACCGGGCTTCGACCAACGCGTCGGTGTCGGTGAACGCCACACCCAGGCGCTGGGCGGCCATGGCACCGACGGTGGTCTTGCCCGAGGCGGGCAAACCGATCAGGACGAGGTTCACCACGCGCCTGCCATTCCCGCCGCCTGCAACCGGGCGCGGTAGGCGTCCACCGCGGCCCGGACATCGCTCAACGTGTCGCCCCCGAACTTCTCCAAGCAAGCCTCCGCCAGGACCAACGCCACCATGGCTTCGGCGATCACTCCCGCCGCCGGTACGGCGCACACGTCGGACCGCTGGTGATCGGCCCGGTCGTCCTGGCCGGTCGCCACGTTCACCGTGCCCAACGCGCGCGGTACCGTGGCGATCGGCTTCATGGCCGCCCGTACCACGATGACCTCACCGGTCGACATACCGCCTTCGATGCCCCCGGCCCGGCCGGAGGTACGCCGGATGCGCCCGTCCTGCATGTGCATCTGGTCGTGAGCGGCCGAGCCCAGAGCCTCAGCCAGGGCGAAACCATCGCCGATCTCGACCCCCTTGATGGCCGGGATGCTCATCAGGGCGCCGGCCAAACGGGCGTCCAGGCGCGCCGCCGACACCGTGTGGGTACCCAGTCCGGGCGGGCAGCCATAGACCACCACCTCGACCACCCCGCCCACGGTGTCGCCAGCCTCGATGACCTGTCCGATCAGCTCTTGCATGGCGCGACTGGCCTCGGGATCGAAGCACCGGACCGGGTCGGCGTCGATCGCCGCCTGGTCGCCGGGTGCAGGCAACGCCACCTGAGCCGACTGGATGTTCCCGATGGCCCGGACCTGGCTGACAATGCCGATGCCCAACCCTTGGTGGAGGAACTGGCGCGCGACCTCGCCCAGCGCGACCCGGGCCGCCGTCTCGCGCGCGGAGGCCCGCTCCAGGATCGGCCGGGCCTCGGCGAAGCCGTACTTCTGCATCCCGGCCAGATCGGCGTGTCCCGGCCGGGGCCGCGTCAACGGCTCGTGGCGAGCCTGCGCGGCCAGTACCGCAGGATCGACCTCGTCGGCCGACATGACCTCGGCCCACTTCGCCCATTCGCTGTTGCCGATCTCGATGCACACCGGCGAGCCGATCGTCTCGCCTTGCACCACCCCGCCGGTCAGACGGACCTGGTCCTGTTCAAAACCCATGCGCGCGCCGCGGCCCAGACCGAGCCGGCGGCGAGCCAGCGCGCGGGACAGATCGGCGGTCGACAAACGGACGTGGGCCGGCATCCCCTCAAGGATCGCCGTCAGCATCGGGCCATGGGATTCTCCGGCCGTGACGTACCTCAACACACGTCCAGTTTAGTTGATGCGGCTGGCCATGCCCTGGTCGGCCGCGCGCCGCAGAACCGCAAAGTCCACCGTTCGCCCGGTCATCAGTTCAACCTGGCCGACGGCCTGGGCGGCCAACAGGTCCAGCCCCGTCGCCACGCGCGCGCCCCGGGCGGCGGCCAGACCGGCCAACGGGGTCGGCCAGGGGTCGTACAGGACGTCGAAGACCAGGTACGGGTGGCCGAGGTCGGCGCCCCACTGGCCGGCCACGGCGGCCGGCACGGTTGACACGACGACATCGGCCGGACCGGCACCGGGTACCACCTCGATGCCCCAGTCCGCGCCAGCCTCGGCCAACTGACGGGTCTTGCCATCGTCGCGGGCCCGTACCACGACCCGGCGTACTCCCAACCCGGCGAGCGCGTAGACACACGACCGGGCGGTCGCCCCGTTGCCGTACACCTGAATGGCCGAGGCGGCATCCAGCCCCTGATCGCGCAGCACCAGGGCGATACCGGACACATCGGTGTTGTGGACGCGGGTCGTCGCCGCGTCAGATGGGGAACCATCGAAGATGACGGTGTTGCCGACCCCGAGCGCGGTGGTCACCGCGTCGGGACGTCCCAAGGCCACAATGGCCCGCTTGCACGGCATGGTGACCGACAAGCCCCGCCATGACCCGGTCAAGCCGGCCACGAAGTCGGCCACGTGATCGGCCGTGACATCGTGGCGCTCATAATGCCAATCCAGTCCCAGCCACTGGTAGGCGGCCCGGTGCAGATCAGGCGACAACGAGTGAGCGATCGGGGATCCGATGACGCCGCACCGCCAGGTCACGAACAACCTGTCGGGTTGCCATTGGCGGCACACCACGCCTGGAATTCGCCGACCAGTTCCTGGAATCCGGCCTCGTCGGACGCGAACTTGGTCTCCCCGGTGTCGAGATTGACCGTGACCCAGTAGAGCCAGTTACCGGCGGCGGGATTGACAGCCGCCTCCAAAGAAGCCTGGCCTGGGCTGTCGATCGGGGTCTTGGGCAGACCCGGATTCGTGTAGACGTTGTACGGCAGGCTGGCGTCCTGCATCGACGCCTGGGTGATCGGATCGTTGTACGGCGTGCCGTCGGCCATCAACCGGCCATAGCGGAAGGCCGATTCCACTCCCAGCGGCATGTTGTCGGCCAAACGGTTGTAGATGACGCGGGCGACCTTGGCGCGGTCGGCATCCTGGGACACCTCCGCCTCGATGAGGCTGGCGATCACAACGGCTTGCTGGGTGGAAACCTTGAGAGCTTTGGCCTTGGCATCGAGATCGATGGTCTTCGCCACCGTGTTGAACTCGTCCGCCATCGCCGTGAGAATGCTGGTCGGATCGGAATCGACCGGCGGATACAGAACGTAGGTATCGGGGAAGAGGAAGCCCTCCAGGTCGTTCTTGGCGGCCGCGTTGAGGTGGATGGAAGCCGGGTCTTTTTCGGCCGCCGCCACCGCTTGGTTGATGTCATCCTGAGTGAGGCCGACCTTATCGATCAGGATCGGGAAAACTTGGTCCAGACGCAGACCCTCGGGAATCGTCACCGACAGTTTCACCAGGTTCTTCGGATCAGTCAACATCTGGAGAGCGGTCGCGGCGGGCAGATGGGTCTTCAGGTTCCAGGTTCCGTAATGATTGGGACCCCCGTTGGGCCCGGTGAGCTGGATAGCATCGTTCACGAACAAAGTCGGATCCCTGATGACGTCCTGGGCGACGAGCGTGTCAGCCACGTTCGACCAACCCCAGCCATCCTCGATGACGATCTGGACGGGCTGGTCGCCGTTGCCGATGTAATCGTCTTTCTGGCGCCAATCCATGTAGTAGCCGTAGCCCTTCCACGACACGAAACCCATGCTCCCCAAGATGATGACGAAGCTGAGAGCAACCGCGACCGCGCTCTTGGCCCGCCGGGACCCTTCGGATGAGATCCAACTCACATCACTGCGACCAGCCACAGATTGCCTCCAGTTCTCGTCCAATGACGTGCCCCTGACTCAGGGCATTCAACACAGATTCTAGAATACCGACCGCGGCCAAGGTATCAACTACTCCGCGGCTGGTTTTCACCGTCCGACCGGCCTCGTGCAGACGTCGCTGCGCCTGCGCGGTCGATAGCCGTTCATCCACCAGCCAGACCGGTACCGTTAGTTTTCCCGCCAGACGACGGGCTTGCCGTACGACATCCTGCGCCGACAGTCCGGGTTGGCCATCGAGACCGAGCGGGTAGCCGACCACGACGACCGCCGCGCCGTACTCGTCAGCCAGTTCCGCCACCCGGGCCACCATCCCATCGCCAGCCGGAACGGTTTCCACCGGGTACGCCAGAATGCGCCCGGGATCGCAGGCGGCGACACCCGTCCGGACGGTCCCCACGTCGACCGACAGCACGACGCCGCCGGGAAAAGCCTCAGCCGAGCGCACCGGCCACCTGGTCCACCGCCGCCTGGCCCGCCGCTGGATCGGTACCACCGCCCTGGGCCAAATCGTCCGAACCGCCACCCCGGCCGCCCAGCGCCGTCGCCGCCAAGCCGGCCAACGCTCCGGCCAGATGGCCCCGCTCACGGGCCGCTGCCGTCGTCGCCACCACCACGACCGGCTTGGGCGAGGTACCGACCAGGCAGACCACCCCGGGCGTGGTACCGAGCCGCGCGCGGACATCCGTGGCCAACGCCCGCAGGTCGGCGCCGGGCACCGGATCGACGGCGCCGATGAACCGGACCCCGCCCCGGTCGATCCCCCGGGCGACCAGGTTGGCCGCCTGAGTGGCCGCCTCGCGGGTTTTGAGGTCGGCGATCGTCTTTTCCGCCTGTTTGAGTTGGACCAACAACTTGGCCACCCGCTCCTCAAGCTGAGCCGGCGGTACTTTCAAGCTACCGGTCAAGGCGGTCACAATCGCCCGCTCCGCGGCGAAGTGGTCGAACGCGTCGGCGGACACCAGCGCCTCCACGCGCCTGACCCCCGATCCGACCGAACCCTCGCTGATCAGGCTCAACAGGCCGATCTGCGACGTGGAGGCGACGTGAGTACCGCCGCACAACTCGCGGGACCACGGTCCCGCCAGTTCCACCACCCGGACGATCGCGCCGTACTTCTCGCCGAACATCGCCTGGGCGCCCAGCGCCCTGGCCTCGGCAATCGGCATTTCGGTCGCGGTCACCGCCCAATCCGACCGGATGGCCTGATTGGACACCCCCTCCAACTCCTGCTTCATCGTCTCGGTCAGGCTCGACAACGAGTTGAAGTCGAAGCGCAGGTAACCGGGTTTGTTGTACGACCCGGCCTGATGGGTCTGGGGACCCAGCAGTTGCCGCAGACCGGCGTTGACGATGTGTGTGGCCGTGTGGGCCTGGCACGACCCGAAGCGCGCCGCGGCGTCCACCTCGGCCGACACCGTCATCCCCAGTTCGGCGGCGCCATCCGTGACGACACCGCGATGGACGATCAGCCCGGCCACCGGCTTTTGCACGTCGACCACGTCGATGCTGAGACCCGCGGCCGTGATGAGCCCCGTGTCGGCGTCTTGCCCACCGGCCTCGGCGTAGAACGGAGTTTCGTCCAGGACGACCTCCACCTCGTCGCCGACGGCGGCGCTGGTGACTTGGACACCGTCTTTGACGATCCCCCGGATCTGCGACGTCACGGTCAGGTCGGTGTACCCGCGGAACTGGGATTCCCCGGCCTTGCGCAAGTCCGCATAGGCGGCCGTGGCGTGGATATTGCCCTTCTTCAGTTTGGCATCGGCCTTGGCCCGGGCTTTCTGCTCCGCCATCAACGACCGGAAGCCCTCGGCATCGACGCTGAGCCCCGCCTCGCCCGCCATTTCAAGGGTCAAGTCGATGGGGAAGCCATAGGTGTCATGCAACTGGAAGGCCTTGTCACCGGGCAGGATCGTCTGGCGGCGGGCTTTGACCTCCGACACCGCCAGATCGAACAACTGGGTACCCGACGTGAGGGTACGGGTGAAACTGTCCTCCTCGGCGGTGGCGATCGCCTCGATGCGGGCCCATTGATCGGTGATCTCCGGATAGCTTGACACCATCTGGTCGCGGCTGACGCCCAGCAGATCCATCAGCACCGGTTCGGCAACCCCCAACAGCCGCATCGACCGGATGGACCGGCGCAGCAGGCGCCGCAGGACGTACCCCCGGGCCTCGTTGCCCGGCGTCACCCCGTCGGTCATCAGCATCAGGCCGGACCGGACGTGGTCGGCCACCACCCGCAGCCGGACATCGTCTTGGTGATCGGCCCCGTACCGTTTCCCGGAAATCTCGGACGCCCGCGCGATGACCGGGAAGACCTGGTCGATCTCGTAGAGGTTGTCCACGCCCTGCAACAGGTAGGCCGTACGTTCCAGACCATTGCCGGTGTCGATGTTCCGGCTGGGCAGCTTGGCGCGGACGTCGAAATCGTCCTTGGCGCGCACCGCCGACAGATCTTCGGTCTGGAAGACCAGATTCCAGATCTCCAGGAAACGGTCCTCGTCGGCCTCCGGACCGCCATCCGGGCCGAACTGCGGGCCCCGGTCGATGTAAATTTCGGAACAGGGCCCACCCGGTCCGGGAACGCCCATGTGCCAGTAGTTGTCCTTGAGCCCCCGGGGCTGGATGTGCGAGACCGGCACGCCGGCTTTGACCCACAGGTCGCGGGCCTCGACGTCGCCGTCCGGGTAATCGGGATGGGACCCCGGCCCGAGAATCGTCACCCAGACCTTGTCGGGGGCGAATCCGTAGTTGCCGTCCGCCTGCGAGCCGGTCACCAGTTCCCAGGCGTACTCGATGGCGCCGGCCTTGAAGTAGTCGCCGAACGAGAAGTTCCCGTTCATCTGGAAGAAGGTACCGTGCCGGGTGGTCTTCCCCACCTCGTCGATGTCCAGGGTACGCACACACTTCTGCACGCTGGCCGCCCCGCGGTACGGGGAGGGTTCCACACCCGTGAAATAGGGCTTGAAGGGTACCATCCCGGCGTTGACGAAGAGCAGGGTCGGATCGTTGTAGAGCAGGGAGGCCGACGGTACGATCGTGTGGCCGTGGCGGGAGAAGAAATCGAGAAAGCGGCGGCGGATCTCAGCGGTTTCCATGTGCCCTCACCATGCCTTTTGTGTCGGTCTTGGACCGACCGGTCGATCCACAGTTGAGCAATTCTACCGCAGATTCCCACCCGGGACCGTAGGGAGACCGAAGGAACAGGGGAAGCAAGACCCCCAGCGTGGTGAGTCCGTCCCCCTGCCCTTCTCCCGCCTGCTATCCCCGTACCACCTCCGTGACCCCGCACAAGGCTTTAGGGCCTTCCGTCGGATAACCCGGGTCACTTGCGTACGAGTCGTCGATACATCCGGTGCCCGGTGGTACAACGATAACGGCATAGCAGGAGTGAATCCTGAGCCTTTGCCCCGAGCTTGTTTTCAGCAGAACCCACATCCCGTTGGTCCACCCATAGGAGGGGCCAATCGGTGCGAGGCCAACGTCAATGAGAACCATCTGCCCCGGAGCCACAGTTACCGCAGTGAAACCGCCGGAGGTGTCGCCGGAATAGGGAAAACCCGCACTTGACGCGCTCAGGTCGTCGGTTACCTGACTGGCCACCAACTGAAGGTTCACAGCATTCTCGTCCAGCACGACACCAGTCACCTCGATCGGCTTGTCGCTCACGTTAGTCACCATGTCTGTCGCGAACGACACAGGGCCATCAGGCTGTGCGGGGAGGCAGACGGTCCCCGTGGCGGACCCATCCTGCCCTGACCCTTGACCGATGATGGTCGCGACCTGGGGCGTGGAGCAGGAGGCCACACACAGCAGCAGCAATAGCGGTATCCCCGCGAGTTTACGCATCCGACAGCCTCACTTCACAAGGATCGTATAGGCCTTCGGATCCGGTGGATAGACCCCGGCGCTGCAGAGCTGACGCGTGGTGCTGAATGTAAAGTCTATCTTCGCGGTCTTCGAGTAGTCGCTCTTGGAGCTCAGGTCGATACCGACTGCTCCGCCAACCGTAACTCCGTTCGACCACGTGACCGGAATCCTTGGCAGCCTTGGTGCCCGCTGCGTACGTCGAGCAGTAGGTTGCGTTGGTTGGGTTGGTGACCGTCAGAACGGTCGCCCCGCCGATGAAGGCGGTAGGGTACACGACCCACGTGTTTATCCCTGGCGTCGACGGATAGCTACAACGGTACGATCCGAACCGGTACTGGGTCTTCATCGCCCGGGCCACCGCGTCGGAATACGTAGCAAACGTAATCGTAAAGGTGCTCGACGAGCTCACTGATCCACTTTGTTTGAACGTTCCGAATTGACCAGTTGCGGAGGTCGCCACCCCGATCGTGCTGCTAGCCGACTGGGTGAAGGTAAACGTCCGGGTGTGTCCGCCATTGACGCTCGAGTATGTCTGTCCGACAATCACGTCACGAGCCCCCAAATCCGACACCAGGAAGCATGTGCCATAGCCAGTGGGCGCTCCTGGCCAAGGAACTCGCTGATTCATCGGGACCGTCAGACTCGATGGTCATTGTCGTGGTATCCAACTCCGTGAACCACACTGCCGGTGCACCTGATGCCATCGCCACAAACTCGAGTTCAGTGATCTGCCCCGACGGAAGCAGGTTGACGCCATCGGCACTGAGCACATAGTTGCCCAGAGCATCGGTCGTTGTCGTGGCGATGGCTTGAGGAGACAACTCATCCCCAACTTCGGTGTTGGCCAGCGAGTCGGGCTCTGGCCACACCAGCGCCTCGACAGTCGTACCGGCCACGGGAACGCCCTGGTCATCTGTGATGGTCCCGCTGGCCAGCACGCTGGTGATGGGCAACCATGCCACGTCTTCGGCTACCGGGGTTGGTGCCGCCGCTTTGATCAGCGGGATCTTGAAGGTATCCGACTTACGGGCACTGACCGGCCCCCCAACTGGGCACACCAGGACCTTATACTCGCCACCGGGGTTGGACGTTTGGGCGAAAGACAACAGTTGGATCTTGTTGTCCACAATCGCGTGGCCGCCGACGGTGGTTACCGTCCCTGCCGCGTCAATCGAGAAGGTTCGATCGGCCTTAGTGTCGTAGAGGACCGATAGATTACCCACCGCCGTGTCACTGGGATCGTTGCCGGGGCCGGACGGGTCGACGACGGCAAAGTAATAGTCGCCAGGTTTCAGTTGGGCGTCTTTAGCTCCGACGTCGAGGTAGACATCCTGCTCGTTCTTGTACGTGTTACACGCGGTCATAGTGTTGTTAGCAGAACCGTTCACACAGTCCGCGGTGTTAGTCACAGGCCGCGAGGGGGGCCGACATGGCCAACGGCGCTGCGGCGATCCCTCCAACAAGTGTGGTGACCAGAGCTGTCAGCCCTGCCGCCATTCGATTGATTCTCATGAACTTCCTCCTTGAATATCAGATATATTACTGGAGTTATGACCGTTCGCTGGATGAGGAACACGTGATCGTAACCAACGCCAGGTCACATGGAATGCTCCAATTCCATTAGCATACATCTTTTGAGATGTCAAGCATCACGGGCGCGCACGAGGAATTCGCTCTCATCGCGGTTCTGAAGCAGTCAGCGCGATTCGGCGGCCGGTCTTCGGCCAAGAATAGCCTCGATGGCGGCTAGGCGCTCGGCCACAGTCGCCTCGAAACCATGATCGGTCGGCACGTAATAGACCGCGTCCACCAGGTCGTCGGGCAGGTACTGCTGCGCGGCGACGCCGTGCGGGGCGTCGTGAGCGTACTGGTAACCCACACCGTGCCCGTACTGGGCGGCCGAGGCGTAGTGGGCGTCCCGCAGATGGGCGGGGACCGGTCCCCCCTTGCCCTGTCCGACATCCGCCTGGGCCGCGTCGATGGCCCGTACCACCGCGTTGGATTTGGGCGCGGTGGCACAGGCGATCACCGCGTGGGCCAGTATGATCCGGCCCTCGGGCAGGCCAACCAACTGGACCGCCTGGGCGGCGGCGACCGCCACCTGCAACGTTTGCGGAGACGCCATGCCGATATCTTCGCTGGCGAGGATCATCAGCCGGCGGGCGATGAACCGCGGGTCTTCGCCGGCGGACAGCATGCGCGCCAGATAATGCAGGCCGGCCTGGACATCCGAGCCCCGGATGGACTTGATGAAGGCGCTGATCACGTCGTAGTGCTGATCGCCGTCGGCGTCGTAGCGGACGGTGGCCCGGTCGACCGCCTGGGACAGGACCTGCGCCGAAATGACATCGGTCTCCATCGCCTCGGCGGTCGCCGCCGCTTCTTCCACGTACGTCAGAATCCGCCTGGCGTCCCCGCCGCCGAGCGTCAGCAGATTCGCCCGGGCGTCGGCCTCGATCTGGAAACGTCCGCCGGCACGCGTACGCACTCCGCGTTCATCGGTCAGGGCCCGGTCGACGAGGGTGGACAGGTCCTCGACCGACAAGGGATTCAACGTCAGCAGCAGGGAGCGCGACAGGAGTGGCGCGATGACGGAGAAGGACGGATTCTCGGTGGTGGCGGCGATCAGGGTGACGATCCGGTTTTCCACCGCGGGCAACAGGACATCCTGTTGCGCCTTGGAGAACCGGTGGACCTCGTCGATGAACAAGACGGTGGTACGCCCCCGGGCCAGCTCGGCGCGCGCCTGGTCGATTTCGGAGCGGACTTCCTTCACTCCCGCCGTCACCGCGCTCAATTCCACGAACCGCGATCCGGTCGAATGTGACACCACGGCCGCGATCGTCGTCTTGCCGACCCCCGGCGGACCCCACAGGAAAACCGACATCGGCTGTCCGGACGCCAACCGGCGCAACGGGGACCCCGGTCCCAACAGATGGCGTTGCCCCACGATCTCATCGAGGGTACGCGGCCGCAGGCGTACGGCCAGCGGGGCGTGTGCGGTCACCTGGGCCAGCGATCCCCCCTTGGCCGGCGGAGCCGGGCCCAGGTTGCCGAACAGGTCTTCGCTCATGGTAGGGTCCGCGTGGCCAAGAATTGCCGGTACCACGTGGCCGAGTCTTTCCACGACCGAGCCTGGGTGGCGTAGTCCACGTGGATCAGCCCGAACCGTTTGGAGTACCCCTGGGCCCACTCGAAGTTGTCCATCAACGACCAGAGGTAATAGCCGGTGACGGGCACCCCCCGACTGCGGGCCGCCTGAACCGCGCCCAGGTGGCCCTGCAGATAATCGATGCGATCCTGGTCGTGGATGCGCCCATCCGAGTCCACCCGGTCCGGCATGGCGGCGCCGTTCTCGCTGACCATGAGATCGATCCCGGGGTACCGCTCGTGGAACCGGACCAGCAGGTCCGTGAGCCCCTGGGGCTCGATCGTCCACCCCATCTCGGTCACGGGCGGACGAGCGGGCAACCACTCCACCCGGTCCGCGCCGACCCAGGGACTCGCGCCCGACCGCGGCGACGCCGCCGCCCGTACCGTGGACGGCGAATAGTAGTTCAAGCCCACGAAATCGATGTCCTGCCCGATTAGTTCACCGTCGCCGTCCTCGACGAACGAGTCCCACGCGACGATGGGATTCAGCGCCGCGACCGTCGCCTCATCGTACCGCCCGGTCAGGATTGGATCGGCGTAGAGCCAGTTACCGGTGGCGTCGGCGGTCTGCCAGGCCTGGAGGTCGGCGTCCGAGTCGGACGCGGGGTACAACTGGTGCACATTGAGGACCACGCCCACCGACGCAGCCGCTTCGGACCGTACCGCCTGGACACCCAGTCCGTGAGCCAGGTTGAGGTGGTGAGCCGCTCGTACCGCCGCCTGTGGCGAACGGATTCCGGGTGCGTGTTCCCCACTGGCGTACCCCAGCATGGCGGCACACCACGGTTCGTTCAAGGTGGCCCACCGCGGAACCCGGTCGCCGAGCGCGTGGGCAACGATCGCTGCGTAATCCGCGAAACGGTAGGCCACCTCGCGGGCCGGCCAGCCGCCTTTGTCCTGCAGCGCCTGGGGCAGGTCCCAGTGGTAGAGCGTGGCAAACGGAGTGATCCCGCGCGCCAGCAGCCCGTCGGCCAACCGGGAGTAGAAGTCCAAACCGGCTTGGTTGGGCGCACCGGCACCGGTTGGTTGGATACGCGGCCAGGCAACCGAAAAACGGTACGAGTCGACACCCATGGCAGCCATAATGTCGAGGTCTTCCTCCACCCGGTGAAAGTGGTCGCAAGCGACGTCCCCGGTGTCCCCGTTCAGGATCGCGCCGGGAGTGTGCGAGAAGGTGTCCCAGATCGACGGACCGCGGCCGCCCTCGGTCACCGCCCCCTCGATCTGGTACGAGGCGGTCGCCACCCCGAAGACAAAATCCGGTCCAAACTCGATACTCATGTGACTGACCTCCTAGATTCAGATGTCGATCCGGTCGGCATCCAGGCTGTACGCGCCCTCGATGATCAGTTCGCGGCGCGGGCCGACCTCGTTGCCCATCCAGATCTCGAACGCCTGCGCGGCGGCGGCCGCGTCCACGATCCGCAGCCGTCTCAGGGTACGGTGCTGAGGGCTCATCGTGGTCTCGGCCAACTGGCCCGCGTCCATCTCGCCCAGCCCCTTGTACCGCTGCGGCTCCTTGAACCTGATCCCTTTCTTGGTCAACTCGGCCATCTTCCGCTGGTACTCCGGGTCGGAGTACGTGTAGATGTACGGGTCCTGTCCCTTCTTCGGGTTGATGATTTCGAAGCGATGCAGCGGCGGGACCGCCGTGTACACCCGCCCCGCCTCAACCATGGGGCGCATGTAGGTGAAAAACAACGTGGCCAGCAGGCAGCGGATGTGAGCACCGTCGGAATCCGCATCGGCCATGAAGATGACCTTCCCGTACCGCGCCTGATCGACGTCGAAAAGACGGCCCGAACCGGCGCCGATGACCTGGATGATGGCGGCGCATTCGGCGTTTTTCAACATGTCCGTGACCGAGGCCTTCTGGACGTTGAGGATCTTGCCCCGGATCGGGATCAACGCCTGGAACTCGGAGTTCCGGGCCAGTTTGGCCGTCCCCAACGCCGAATCACCCTCCACGATGAACAACTCGGTGAGATCGGGGTCACCAGACCGGCAATCCGACAGTTTCGGGGGCATGGAAGACGACGCCAGCGCGTTTCTCGCGCGAGCCGCCTCGCGGTGGACCCGGGCCTGGACGCGGGTCCGCGACGCGGCCACCACTTTTTCCAGCACAGCCCGGGCCTGGGGCTTGACCGCCGCCTTGGTCGATGTCAGAAACTCGGTCAATTTGTCCTCGACCACGCCGGCCACGAGCTTGGCGACCGCCGGCGTGCCCAGGACCTCCTTGGTCTGGCCCTCGAACTGAGGTTCCGCCAAGCGGACGGTCACGACGCTCGTCAGGCCCTCGCAGATGTCCTCTTTGAGAATCTCGTCCGACGCCTTGGTCAGCCGGGTACCCTCAAAGGCCTTGGCGAAGGCCCGCGTCAGTCCCCGCTCGAACCCCTGGACGTGGGTACCGCCCTTGGGCGTGGCGATGATGTTGACGAAGGAGTAGACCGTCGAGTCGTAGCCGGTCCCCCAGCGCAGGGCGATATCGACGCCGAGATCGCGCTCCACGTCGGTGGGTGTCATTCCCCCGGCGTCGTCGAGCAGCGGCACCGTCTCGGTGAAGGTTTCGTGACCGGTCAGGCGCAGGACGCCGGTGACCGGCGGGTCGGCGGCCAAGAACTCGCAGAACTCGGCGATACCGCCCTCATGGACGAAAGCCTCGGTCGCCGCCTCCGGGCCGCGGCGATCCGTCACCGTCAGGGCAAGCCCGGGTACGAGGAAGGCGGTTTGCCGCAGGCGATCCTCCAACCGTGACAGGGAGAGTTGGGCGTCGGGGGTGAAGATCTGGGGGTCCGGCCAGTACCGAACCCGGGTACCGGTCGTACCTTTGGGCAGGCGGTTGCCGAGCCTGGCAAGCCCGCTGCGCGGCGTGAACGGCGCCGCCGGCCCCGGTCCGTCGAAGGTTCCGGGGATGCCCCGCCGGCAGGACATCGTCCACGTCGTACCGTCTCGGTCCACTTCGACATCCATGCGGGCCGACAGGGCATTCACCACGGACAGGCCGACACCGTGCAGGCCGCCGGCCGCGTTGTACATCCCCGACCCGAACTTGCCCCCGGCGTGGAGTTTCGTGAGTACCACCTCGACCCCGGTCAGCCCGGTCTTCGGCTCGGTGTCGACCGGGATGCCCCTGGCGTGATCCGTCACGCAAACCGAACCATCGTCATCGATGTCGACTTCGATGGCCTGCCCGAAGCCGGACAAGGCCTCGTCGACGGCGTTGTCGATGATCTCCCACAAACAGTGCATCAAGCCTTTGGTGTCGGTCGAGCCGATGTACATCGCCGGCCGCTTGCGGACCGCCTCCAGTCCTTCCAGGACCAGCAGGTGGCGGGCACCGTACTCTCCCGCCGCCGGGGGTGTCCGCCGACGCGCGCGGGGGGCTGCCTCCACTGTCACCCGCAGAAGTTTAGCGGGCCGAACCCTCCGCGGCCGCAAGCCGATCAGGCGTGTCGAAAGGCGACGCGCTGCCCGCCTGGCGAACTTCGGGAGGGATGCCGTGATCGGGTGGGACGATGCCGTGCATGTGCCGGATGCGCTGATGGTCGTCGAACAGCACTTCGAGGCGCGTCTGATCGTCGAATAACAGCGTCACCGAGGAATCGGACTCCTCAAGCCCGAGCCCATGGGCGCCGGCGTACACCATGACAATGTCACGATGGCCCCCCATGCCGTAGGCCAGAGCCGCCGAAATGAACGTCGGCGCCGTGAAAGCCGATGGCGGCTCGAGGGTGAGCCGTGGGTCCGTCACCACCGTGTACAGGCGCCCACCGGGGTACGGGCCGGAAAAGACCGCGCCGCCCATGATCTGCGGGCAGGCCACGATCGACACCGTGGCGCCCGGGGTCATGCCCAGGTCCACGATGCCCGCCATCGGGAAAGACGGCTCCGTGAACTCCCACAGTCCGGATTCCTCACCGAACCGGCGCAGCGGCAGGGCCCGCTGGATCGGGATGGCTTGGCGGTTGAGTCCCTGATCGGCCCACGACCACAGCCACGTGTTGTCATCCTCGTCCACCGATCCCAACAGGGCGAACTGCAACCGGCAGCCGTTGAGCGTCAGCAAACCCGTGGCCAGACTCAGTTCCCAGTCGGGGCTGTCGGTGCCGATGACCGTACTCAAACGGGATTGGCCCTCGACCAGGAGGGCTGTGTGTACGCCCGCCCAGGCGTTGAGCTGGGAATGGTCGCGTGTCATGGCTAATCCAGATAGTCTCGCAGGACCTGGGAACGGGAGGGGTGCCGCAACTTGGACATGGTCTTCGACTCGATCTGACGGATGCGCTCCCGGGTGACTCCGTAGACCCGCCCGATCTCGTCCAGGGTCTTCGGCTGGCCATCGGTCAGCCCGAACCGCATCGACACCACCCCGGCTTCGCGCTCCGACAAGGTGTCGAGGACATCGTGGAGCTGCTCTTGCAGCAAGGAGAAATTGACCGCGTCGGCCGGTACGACGGCCTCCGAATCCTCGATCAGATCGCCGAACTCCGAATCGCCGTCCTCACCCAAGGGGGTGTGGAGGGAGATCGGTTCCCGGCCGTACTTCTGGACCTCGACGACCTTCTCCGGCGTCATGTCCAGCTCATGGGCCAGCTCCTCCGGGCTCGGCTCGCGCCCGAGATCTTGCAGCATCTGGCGCTGGACGCGGGCCAGTTTGTTGATGACCTCGACCATGTGGACGGGGATGCGGATGGTCCGGGCCTGATCGGCCATGGCGCGCGTGATCGCCTGCTTGATCCACCAGGTGGCGTAGGTGGAGAACTTGTAGCCCTTGGTGTAGTCGAACTTTTCGACGGCCCTGATCAGACCCAGATTGCCCTCCTGGATCAGGTCGAGGAACAACATCCCGCGTCCGGTATAGCGCTTGGCCAACGAGACGACCAGCCGCAGGTTCGCCTCCAGAAGGTGATTCTTGGCCCGGCGCCCGTCCTCGGCGATCCACTCCAGATCCTCGCGTTCGGCATCGCTCAGACTGACCTTCGGATCGTTCAGTTTCTCCTCGGAAAACAGTCCCGCCTCGATCCGCTTGGCCAGCGAGACCTCTTGTTCGGCGTTCAGCAGGGCCACCTTGCCGATCTGCTTCAAATAGTCCTTCACCGGATCCGCGGTCGCGCCCGCCGCCAGGACCTGTTGCTCCGGTTCGTCGGTCTCGTCGGCGTCCGACAAGGAAAAACCCTCGTCTTCGGTCAGCTCGGCTTCGAGTTCGGCCTCTTTCTTGGGCTGAAACTCGGTGTCGTCGACGTCATCCAGGCTGCGCTTCTTGTTGCCGAACCTGAACTCGACCGCGTCGCCGTCTTCGCTCAGGTCGTAGTCGACGTTGCCGTCCACGACGGCCAGTACGACATCCTCCACCGACGGCTCCGACAGGTCCTCGTCGATGTGGGCGGCATCATCCGGCAGGTCTTCCTGGGCGAAATCCTCGTCCTCGGCCTCCCCCGCCGCCACATCCTCGATCTCGTCCGCCGGATCATCGGCTACCTGGGCATCCGGCGTGGGTGTGGTCTTAGTCCCCCGAGCCGTCGCCGACGCAGCCTTGCTTACCATCGATCGTCCTTCGCTTAAAATCCGCTGTCAACTCATGTCAGGGTAAAAAAAAACCCGCACTTGTCAAGTCCTCGTCAATTATGCATGACCCGATCTGCGTACGCAAGTCCAGTTTCCTGACCGACGGAATGAAATCATCTCGCGAGGCGTTATCAAGTACGACAACCCACAACGAAAGGAACCCATGATCCTTCACGCCGCCCCGCCTCGTACCAGCTCCGGGACGCCAAAAGACGGCATTGGCCTCTATCTGGACAATATTTCCCGGCACGAACTCCTCGACGCCGACGAGGAGATGAAACTGGCTGGTCTCATCGAGGTCGGCCTGTTCGCAGACCACCTCTTGTCATCGCCCGGCCACGGCCGACCCGGTCGCGCCACGGATACCGAGCTGCAGATCATCCGCGATGAGGGCGAAGACGCGAAGCGTACCTTCATCGGCGCCAACTTGCGACTGGTGGTGTCGATCGCCCGCAAGTACGGACGCCAGGCCCTACCCCTGCTCGACGTCATCCAGGAAGGCAACGTCGGGCTGATCAGGGCCGTCGAGAAGTTCGACCACACCAAAGGCTTCAAGTTCTCTACCTATGCGACCTGGTGGATCCGGCAGGCCATCTTCCGCGGCATCGCCGCCCAGGGGCATATCGTCAAGCTCCCGGTACACGTGGCCGAGCAGATCTCCCGCATCTCGTCGACGTCCAGGCGTCTGACCGCCGATCTCGGTCACGAACCCGCCCCACGGGAGATCGCGAGCGAACTCGACCTGACTGAAGCCGAGGTGATCGAGCTGACGGGGTACACCCGCCCGCACGCCTCGCTGGACGCACCGCTGATCGAAGGCGAGAACGTCAATCTCGGGGACATCATCGCCCTGAATGACACCGCCACGCTGCTCAACCCACTCGACCTCAACCGCGACCGGGACGTTCTCAACGACATCCTGGACGAACTCGACGAACGTTCGGCTGACATCGTCAGACGCCGGCACGGCTTGGTGGACGGACGGCCCAACCGGCTCGCCGAGATCGGCGAATACTGGGGCATCAGCGCCGAGCGCGTCCGGCAGATCGAATGCACCGCCATGGCGAAACTACGCTCGGTCGCCCTCGGTCACGCCAGCCACCTGAACAGCTTCTCGGTTAGCGGCTGATCAGGGCCACCGGGCACGACGCGTGCGCCAGCACCGCCCGTACGGTGCCGCCCAGGATGACACTGGACCGGGCTTTGACACCCAATACCAACAAGTCGACGTTGGCGGATTCCTGGATGAGTTCGTCGCCCAGGACACCCCGTTGGGAGCGTACGGTGATCTCAAGATCGCCGTACTGCTCTCGTACGGGAGCCACCAGCTTGTCCAAAGCCGCCAACACCCGGCGTTCCCAGGCCTGCTCCTGGGATACCGTGGCCGGAAGGAAGGAACCGACGATACTGGCCTGCGCCGGGATCACGTGGACCACGTCGATGGTGGATGGCCGGGTCGTCGCCTCCTGACAGGCCCAGCGCAACGCCGTGTCGCCACTGCCGCCCATCGCGACGGTGATCCGGTGGTAGTGACCCGTCGGTTCGGGGGTGGACGCCGCCGAGATCACGACCAGCGGGCAGAAAGACGATGACACCAAAGCGGTCGAGGTCGACCCGACGAACATCCGTTCCAAACCGGAACTGGCTCGCCGCCCGACGATGAGAATCTCTGCCTCTTTGCTGAACTGGCTCAATACGGTCGTCGGGTTGCCGATCGCCACATCGGTGCGGATCCGGTCGGCCGGGATGCCTTTGGCCATGGCCAGATCGGCCGCCTGCTGAACAGCCGCTTGACCGGCCTCCTTCAGCACCGTCGGATCGTAGATGATCCCCCAGCCGCCGGTGACGACACCGTCGTCGACCGCGTTGACCAGCCACAGGTCGCCGTCGAGCCGCGCCGCCCGCCCGATACCGTACCGGGCCGCCCGGATCCCGTCCTCCGAGCCATCGATCCCCACCAGAATTTTCGGTCGATTGCCAGTCATGCGCACTCCTTTCCTGCCTTCATTCTGCCTGGGAAAGTCGCCGCCCTCAAGCCCTCGGGCCCTCAAGAGCCGTCGGGGAACGTGGTTTTGCCCTGCAAACTGGCGGCGAGCAGATCGTCGACGCCGTCGGCCACGTTGGTCATCTCGGCAATCGCCTGCCGCAGGTGGACGGGTACGAACGGCGACGCCAGCACCGACATCGTCGCGATGATCTTGTCCCTGACCAGCGAAAACCTGACCCACCGGGCATGGGCGTTCACGTCATTGAGCACCTCGGCCGCCCGGGAGCGGCCATTCACATCGTGGACCAGCACGGAGAATAGACGGACCTCTTTCCCATCGGACGGTACCCTGACGAAGATCATCGTCGATCCCGTCCGGACCGCGAAATCCCCATCCTGATCCCGCATCGGGGCCGACCCGAAGATTTCCGACAGTTCCTCGGACACCGCCGCCACCAACTGAACCTCGTCCAGCGAACTGTAGGCGAGCAACTCCTCATAGGTCGCATCGGCCGAGCCCTCTTCGGCGGCGGGATCCTGGAGAATCTCCGCCAAGACGTTGGAGTCGAGGAAGACGGGATGCTCGACCACGAAAACCTCGCGCAGCACCGTCACCGCCGCTCTGGCCAGAGACTCGCAATCGTCCTGGTCGCCGCTGATCTGGAAGCATAAGCCGCATTTCTCCCAGCCCGACTCCGCCAACTGGGCCATCTGGGCCGCCGACAGGGGGTTCGAGCCGACGACCAGCGGCACCCTGACCGTGATGCGATTCTTGGCCTCCTGGGAGAACCGGACGAACCACTCCCCTGGCGCCGCGTCGCACGGGGTCAGGGTCAGCGGCTCGGTCTCGTCCATCATGGACAAGACATCGGCCAGCCGGAGAATGAACCGCCGCCACGCCTGTTCGACCGACCGGTCGAAATCGAAATCATCAGTGTGAGCCATCGCCTTCACGCTAGCACGGTCGCCGCCACCAAAATGACCACGACCGACCCCACCGTGGCCCGAAAGATCGTGTCGCGGGCGAAGGCCATCCGTACGTCGTACTTCGAGGCGAAGATGAAAATGTTCTGCGCCGGCGGCAGACACGCCACGACCGTGACGGCATGGACGGCGGTCGCGTCGAGATGGAGCACCCACTGCGCCAGGACGTAGGCCACCACCGGCTGTACCAGGATCTTCAAACCGACCACGAACCACGACTCGACCTGATCGGACCCGCCCTGCGGCTTGGGATCGAGGCGGAGCGACACCCCGAAAGCCAGCAGCATCAGGGGTACGGCGAGGTTGGCCACCATCTCGATCGGATGGGACGCGAAAGCCGGCAGTACAAACCAGCTCACCCGTACATGGATGAGGTTGGCCACCAGTCCCACGATCACCCCGACGGTCATGGGATTGCGAATGGGCAAAGTGGCGAGCTTGGCCATCGACAGGCGGGTGTTCTCGCGTTTTGCCTTGTGATAGTCGAGGATCGCCAGGACCGTCGGCTGGAGGACCACCAACTGGATGAGCAGGATCGGCACCATCCAGGTGACATCGCCCAAGGCGTAGGCAGCCACCGGAATACCCAGATTCGCGGCGTTCGTATAGCAGGACAGCATGGTCCCGATGGTCCGGCCGGGCACATCGTGGCGGAAGCGCACGGCGCTGACCAGCAGGTACAACAGGGCCACCGCCGCAATGGCGCCGTAGGCGGCGATCACCGAATGGGCGAAGACCCGGTGTACGTCGGCGCCGACCAACTGGGTGAACATCAGGGCCGGCGACGCGACGTACAACGCCAGCGAACTCATCCACTTGCGATGCTCGACGGTCAGAAAACCCCGCCAGGCCAGCACCCAGCCCAGCGCGATCAGCACCCCGATGGTGAAGAAGCCTTGCAAGGCGGGCAACACGTGCCCGATGGTCCCCATCAAGACACTTCCTCACCACACCGGTTTTACAGCGCCACGGCTCACCGTTGTACTCTGGCGTTGCCGTGCCAGATCGTCCACACCTGATCCTCGTCGGCCGGTACGGCGTAGTCGGTCCACCCGGCCACCGTCAACGCCCCGGTCGCCCAGCCGAATTGCATCGCCTGCTCAGCGGACCAGCCTTTGAGAATGCCGTAGAGCATACCGCCGACCGAACCGTCGCCGCCGCCGATCCGGTCGAGAACGCCGATCTCGCGGGGTTCGGCGACGTGGAAACCGCCGTCGCCATAGACCACCATCCCCCACCGGTGACGGTTGGCCGACACCACCTCGCGCAACGTGGTGGCGATGAAAGACGCGTTCGGATAGGCGTCCCGAATCTGGCCGATCATCTCCTTGAAGGAGTCGATCTTCCCGCTCAACCCCTCGCCGCCGGAGGCCGGTCCGGGTATGCCGAGGCAAAGCTGGAAGTCCTCTTCGTTGCCGACCAGGATGTCGCAGAGCGCGGCGATGTCGGCGAAGGCCTGGCGCAGCTCGGCCTCGCGCCCCTGCCAGAAGGACGCGCGGTAGTTCATGTCCATCGACACGGCCGTACCGTGTTGCTTCGCCACCCGCGCCAGCTCGACGCAGAACTGCGACGTTTTCGGGCTGAGCGCCGCGAACAAACCCGACATGTGCAGGACCTTGACACCCTGGCGTCCGAAGATCTCATCGAGGTCGAAATCGGCGGCGCTGAGCTCGCGGCCCACCTCGCCGGCCCGGTCGTTCCAGACGCGGGGCGCCCGGTTGCCGTAGCCCTCATCGGCGATGTTGAACTGGTGGCGATATCCCCACGGACCGCCCTGGGGCAGATCGGGTCCCAGATAGGTCAAGCCGCGTTTGCGCAGATCGGCCTTGATCAGGGCCGAGATCGGCGAACCGGCGACGAAATTGGTCAACACCAAACCCGGCAACCCGAGGCTCGCCGCGACCGTGGCGACATTGGTTTCGGCTGAGGTCACCTGCATGGCGAAACGGTCGGCGACGTGGACCGGATCCGAGCCCTCCGGCGTAATCCTGATTCCCATCGAGGTCGGTACGAGCATGGCCCACTGGGCGTCATCGCGCAATTGCATGATTCTCCTTGATACCTGGTGCAGACTGCCCGGCGGCCGCCGGGATCTCTGCTGGTTCTCATTCTCGCGGGTCCCCGATGGCCCGCGCGCGCTTTTGCCGCCTGTTGCTTGTACCCGCCCCCGGTCACTCCACCGGTACGGGGCACACCTTCGTTATCCCCCGTACCGCAGTTCGTACTTTTCTTGCTCCCTGGCCCCGGCCTCGGATGTGTTGATCGATTTGCGGTAGACCCAGAACCGGTAAACGCAGAACTCGGTCACGAAGTTCACCACCATGGTACCGATCAGCACCACGTAATTCTGCGCCGTCGTCCCCATCGCCCAGTGCTGATCGTTGAGAACCGTGCCCCACCACGTCGACGCCGGTGTGAAAATCAAGTAGTACAACCCCACTTTCATCATCGCCACCGGCACGTTGGACACCGACTTGAACGTGAACTTCCGGTTGGCGGTGAAGCTCCACAGTACCGAGGCCACCAAAGCCGGCAAGTAGGTCATGACCCAGGGCCGCAATCCCAGGCCGTCGAACAAAATGGTGAAAACCAGCACCTGGACCACGCCGGCGCTCAACTCGAACATCAGAAAACGCAAGAACTTGACGATCTCTTGGGCACGCGTCAGTTGCTGTCGTTCTTTGAACTCAGACTCGAAGTGCCCGCGCGGCATGGGCTCATCCTTCCACCACCGCTAGGTGGTTTTCAACCCCGTACGCCGCGCGTCCGGTATCCGGCCCGCCGGCGAAACTCAACCCCGCCGTCAGCTGCAACCGGACGTCGCGCCACAGCCCTCGCAGACGTAGCAGGATCCCGACGGCCGCATCTTCGTACCGCAAATCAGGCACAGCGGGGCATCCACCGACGCCCCGAGGGCCTCCATCAGCTCGGTCGTGGTGTGTGGCGCGTCGATCAGGGCGGGTTGCCGGGGCCCGGACTCGTCGATGCGCAGATTGTCGGCGTCGTCGTTGCGCAGCGTCTCCGATTCGAGCAGTTGCGCCTCGTCCTCCTCTGACAGGTACGACCCGGTCTCGACGTACCGCGCCCGCTCGGTCGCCGTGTAGATGCCGAGTTCGGCCCGCACGTCGAAGGTCAGGTAGTCCAGCGCCAACCGGCGGAAGATGTAGTCCATGATCGACTGGGCCATCCGGATGTCCGGGTCATCGGTCATGCCGGCCGGTTCGAACTTCAGGTTCGTCAGCTTCTGCACATAGGTTTCCAGCGGCACGCCGTACTGCAAACTGATCGAGGTGACGATCGAAAAGGCGTCCATCACCCCGGCCAGAGTCGACCCCTGCTTACCGAGTTTCAGGAAGACCTCGCCCAGCCGCCCGCTGTCGTAGGCCCCCGACGTGATATAGCCCTCGGCCCCGCCGACGGAGAACGACGTCGTGCGGGCTTGGCGCGATTTCGGCAGCCGCTGCCGGCGCGCGCGGTACTCGATGCGGACCTTCTCCTCCGGTTTGGCTTCCTCTACCGTCTTGGCCTTGGACAGAGGCTGGCCGACCTTGCAGTTGTCGCGGTAGATCGCCACCGCCTTGAGCCCCAGCTTCCACCCTTGCATGTACACATCGGCGATCTCATCGATCGTGGCCGACTCCGGCAGGTTGACGGTCTTGGAGATCGCCCCGGAGATGAAGGGCTGGACGGCGGCCATCATCTTCAGATGGCCCATCGGCTCGATCGAGCGTACCCCGACGGCGCAATCGAAGACCGGGTAATGCTCCGGTTTCAGGCCGGGGGCATCCACCACGTGGCCGTGCTCGGAAATGTACGCCATGATCGAGCCGGCCGCGTCCGCGTCGTAGCCCAGGATCGCGAGCGCTCTGGCCACCGTCGAGTTGACGATCTGCATGCTGGAACCGTCGACCAGCTTCTTGAACTTGACCAGGGCGAAGTCCGGCTCGATGCCGGTGGTGTCGCAGTCCATCATGAAACCGATGGTGCCGGTCGGCGCCAGCACCGAGGCCTGGGAGTTGCGGAACCCGTTGGCCCCACCGAGTTCGATCACCTGGTCCCACTGCTGCATCGCGGCCTGTTTCACGGTCGCGGCCAAACCGAGCGGCGGTACGGCCAGGGCCGCGTTGGCGGCGCGGTGCTTTGCCATGACGCCCTGGTGGGGGGCCGCGTTGACCTCGTACCCATCGTACGGCCCGACGACACCGGCTAGCTCGGCGCTGCGCCGGTACGCCGCACCCGTCATCAAGGAGGTGATGGCCGCGGCCACCGCCCGTCCCGCGTCGGAGTCGTACGCCAGGCCGAGTGCCATCAACAGGGCGCCCAGGTTGGCGTACCCGATGCCCAACTGCCGGAACTTCCGGGTGTTGACCGCGATCGGTTCGGTGGGGAAATCGGCGAAGCAAATCGAAATATCCATGGCCGTGATGACCAGGTCGACGGCGGCGGTGAAACGGGTGACATCGAAGGTATCGTCATCGGCGAGGAACTTCATCAGGTTGAGCGACGCCAGGTTGCACGACGAGTTGTCGATGCTCATGTACTCGCTGCAGGGGTTGGAGGCCGTGATCGGCCCGGAGTTGGGAATGGTGTGCCAGGCGTTGATCGTGTCGTTGTACTGGATGCCCGGATCAGCACACTTCCAGGCGGCCGTGGCAAGCCGGGTGAACAAGTCGCGGGCCCCCACCGTCGAGGTGGTGTGCCCGTCCAGACGCGCCGTCAGGTCGAAGGGCGAGTCCATTTCGACCGAGCGCATGAACCGGTCGGAGACCCGTACCGAGTTGTTGGCGTTCTGGTACTGCACCGAGGCGATGTCCGCCCCGCCCAGATCCATGTCGAACCCGGCATCGCGCAGCGCCCGGATCTTCTCCTCCTCGCGGGCCTTGGTTTCGATGAACTCTTCGATATCGGGATGATCGACATCGAGGATGACCATCTTGGCGGCCCGCCGCGTCGCCCCGCCCGACTTGATGGTGCCGGCCGAGGCATCCGCCCCGCGCATGAAACTGACCGGACCGGAGGCCGTGCCCCCGCTCGACAGCAGTTCTTTGCTGGAACGGATTCTCGACAGGTTCACACCGGCGCCGGAGCCGCCCTTGAAGATGAAGCCCTCGTCGCGGTACCAGGTCAGGATCGAATCGATCGAGTCGTCCACGCTCAGGATGAAGCAGGCCGACACCTGCTGCGGAGCGGGCGTGCCGACGTTGAACCACACCGGCGAGTTGAAGCTGAAAACCTGGTGGACCAGCATCCACGTCACCTCATCGGCGAAGATCTGCGCGTCGTCGGCGGTGGCGAAGTAGCCCTGTTCTTCCCCGGTCAGGCGGTACTGGTCGACCACCCGGTCGATCAGGGTTTTGAGGCTGGCTTCCCGGTTCGGGGTACCCAACGCTCCCCGGAAGTACTTGGTGGTGACGATCGTGGAGGCGTTGGCGCTCCAGAACTCGGGGAACTCCACGCCCCGCTGCTCGAAGACCGTCTCACCGGTCTTCCAGTTGGTTTGGACCACGTCGCGCCGGCTCCAGGCCACCTCGTCGTACGGATGCACCCCCTCGGTGGAAAACACGCGGGATAGCCGCAGACCCCGGGGGGTGCCGACGGGCATAGTTGACATGGCATGACCTTTCGATTGTTGGGGGTAAAACTTGTTCAGCCGACAGTTCGCTGATGGCGCAGTTCGCTGATGCCGGTTTCGAAATCTTCCATCGACGCGTAGTTCTGGTAGACCGACGCGAAACGCAGGTAGACGACCTCGTCCAGGTCGCGCAGCGGGGTCAGGATGGCCAAACCGATCTCTTCCGCCGGAACCTCGGCCAGACCCAGCGAACGGATGGCGTCCTCCACCTGTTGCCCGAGCTTCGCCAGATCGGCCTCGGACACCGGCCGGCCCTTGCAGGCCTTGCGAACCCCTTCGATGACCTTGTCCCGGATGAAGGGTTCCACCGCGCCCGAGCGTTTCACGACGGCGAGCTGAGTTTGCTCCACGGTGGTGAACCGCCGCTCACAGGCCGGACACTGCCGACGCCGGCGAATGCTGCTGCCGTCATCCGCCACCCGCGAGTCAATGACCCGCGAATCGGGGTGCTTGCAGTACGGGCAGTGCATCTTTCTCCTTGTCAGCCAGAGTTGTCCAGTAGGCCTGTCATCTACTATACGTGGGATAATCACATCGGTGTTACTACTAGATGTAGTGATTCTACCCATGGTTGGCGAAGAGTCAATTCAACCGGCGGCCCGGCGTGTCGGAGTTTTCACAAGGTTTCAGACGAGGTTTCGCAACACCGTCCAGGCGACGGCGATGACCCCGGCGATGACCAGCGCGTGCCGGTCGACGCCGGCCGGCAACCACCGGCGGGTGTACTGCGGGTGGCGAGCCCATTCGACAATCCAGCCGATGCTGCGGATACCCAGGAGCCCGCAGGCGATCAGCAAAACCGCGTTGCTCCGCCAGGCCGTGAGGATGTCCCCGTGCAGCAGGGCCGCGCCCATCCGGGTGGCGCCGCAGAACGGGCACTCCCACCCGGTCACCAGCCGGAACAAACACGGCAGTCCCACACCGGTGAAACGGTAGACCAGGCTGATGCCGAGTCCCACGGCTGCGAATCCAGCCACCGCGGCCACACACTCACGGGGGCGACGAGTCGCAGGCGCAGTCACAATTGCCACGGCACTAGACTAGTGCGGCCAACTCGGGCTTGACAGGACAAAGCCATCCCACAGACGCTATTCTTGTGCCAGTGTCCCACGATAAGGAGCAGCCATGAGTACTGACAATCCCGCTTCCGCCCCGCAGGACGGCTCCATCCCGGTTCCCCCGCCCGTACCGGGGTACACCCCGGCCGAGGACTTCTCAGCACCGGTACCCGTGCCCGGCTATACCCCGCCAGACCTGACGATTCCACCGGTTGCACCCACCTTCCCGGCTCCCGACCTGACGATTCCGCCCGCGCCCGGGTACACGCCGGCTCCGACCCCGCCCGTACCGCCGACCCCGCCCTTCGCCGCGATGCCACCGGCCCCGTCGGCCATGCCGCTGCCGGGTTACGGCCAGTCCGAGCCGGCGCCCATGCCAACTCCGGGTTACGGACAGGTACCGCCCGCGCCCGCCTTCCCGCCGGTACCGCCCGCGGCTCCGCCGTACAACCCCACGCAGTACGCCCCGGCACCGTACGGATCGGCCCCCTACGGCCCCGGGCCGGTCGGTGGCCAGCCCGTGTTGGCCGAGTGGACCAAGCGGGCCTACGGCGCCATCGTCGACTGGGGGCCGATCCTCGTGCTCGCCATCATCAGCTACTTCGTCGGCGGTGGGATCAGCTCCATTTTCGCCATTCTCGCGTTGGCGTGGGGGCTCTACAACATCGGCTACCTCGGCGGGCAGACCGGTGTGACGTTCGGCCGGCGAATGGCCGGCACCAAGCTGGTGCGCGAAGACACGCTCAAGCCACTCGGCGCCGGGCTCGGCATCGGACGGTACTTCCTTCACCTCATCGACGCTGTCATCTGCTATATCGGGTTCCTCTTCCCGCTTTGGACGCCCAAGAAGCAGACCATCGCCGACATGATCGCCAAGAGCATCGTCATCGTCGACAACCGGTGACGGCGAACCATCTACGGTAGGTTCGGCACGCCGAGAAACGCCCATACCATGGTGACGGCGGCCGCGGTGAAAACGGCCGCCACCGATCCAAGGGCGGCGTACGTCCTGGTGGCGAGGCGGGCTTGCGTTCGCGCCACCGCCTGGGCATAGGCCCGGCGGCGTATCCGGGCCGGCACTTCCCCCTCGCGCACGACGTGCAGTTGCTGGGCCCGCCGACGCGGGCCAGTGGTTTCGACAATTTCCAGTGCGCTCATGACCGACGCCCTTTCGTACGTATGTTCGGTACTTTTCTACTCTTCATCGCCCGCATATTCAAACATTTGTTCGAATATCGACGTGTCGTAGTGTCATTGCACCAGATTCCTCCGACATTTTTCCGACATGATCGAACAAATGTTTGAACTACGTGTTCGTCTCGGCTAAGGTGAAGCCATGGACCCGCTATCTCACACCCCGGGCTTGCCCGATCGTTTTCACGCGAATGTCGCCGAACTGCCGGATGGCCCGGCCGATGTCGATGGCTTGACACGCCGCCAGCGCCGCATCCTGGAGGTGATTCAGGCCTCCGCGCAGACCCGGGGATATCCGCCGACGGTCCGCGAAATCTGCGAACAGGTGGGTCTCAACAGCCCGAGTTCGGTCGCCCATCAATTGCGCAACCTGGAGGCCCGCGGGTACATCCGCCGCGACCCGAACCGGCCGCGCGCCCTGGAGATCCTGTTGCCCGAGCCAACCGGGGCCCCGGAACTCGGCGCGGGTGCCCCCAACAGCGTACGCGTGCCCCTGCTCGGCCGGATCGCGGCGGGCGCGCCGATCACGGCTGAGGAACACCTGGAGGACACCTACGTGCTGCCCGAACAACTGGTGGGTTCGGGTACCCTCTTCATGCTGGAGGTTCACGGCGACTCCATGATCGACGCCGCCATCTGCGATGGCGACCTGGTGGTGGTACGCCAGCAGCCAACCGCGGAGAACGGCGAGATCGTGGCGGCGCTGCTCGGCGAGGAAGCCACCGTCAAGGTACTGAAACGTACCCCCGGCCAAGTGTGGTTGCTGCCCCAGAATCGGCTGTACTCCCCCATCGACGGCAACGACGCCACCATCCTGGGCAAAGTGGTGACAGTTCTACGGCGAGTGTGAACTCACGGCGGCCGGTTCAAAGAAGGGGCGCCAGGAACCGCGAGGCCGCCACCGGCCGGCCGTCGCTGTTGGACGGCCACGACAGACGGAGGAAAGAGCGGGCCCGGGTCATACCGACGTACAGGAGTCGGCGTTCTTCGGCGAGGGCCGCCGAACCGACCGCCAGCGGATGCGGGACGATGGTGTCGCTCAGGCCGGACAGGCTGACGGCCTCCCACTCCAGTCCCTTCGAGGCGTGCAGCGTACTCAGACGTACGCCGGGCCGCACCGGCGCCGCGTCCCATTGAAGGGCGAAGGGAATGCCCTGATCGGCCAGAATCTGCCGGATGGCTTCGGCCTGCCGGCGGGTCCGGAAAAGCACCGCCATGTCCTCCCAGCCCAACCCAGCGCGATGACGCTGGGCCAGCCACTCGGCGATGTCCATCGATTCCGCCAACTCGTCGCCGGCCGGGCACAGTTCCACCGCGGCCCCGCTGGGCCGGACCGCCGTCAGCCGCCGGCGACCGGTGCTCACGCGGGCGGCGGCGTCCAGAATCTGCGGCGTCGAACGATAGTTGCGCGTCAGATCGAGACTGACCGATCCCGCGTGACTGGCCCCGAAGGTCTCCAGGTACACCGGCCGGGACCCGGCGAAAGAGTTGATCGCCTGGTCCGGGTCCCCCACGACGCAGACATCGGGGCGCCCCGCCACCCACAGTTCGACCAGCCTGGCCTGGACCGGGGACACGTCCTGGAACTCGTCGAAGATGAAATGCCGGTAGGTCGCGCGTACTTTACGAGCGATATCATCCCGACCGGCCAGGAGAGCGACCGTGCACAGCAACACGTCGTCGAGGTCGATGACGCACGCGGCCTGCTTGGCATCCTCGTAGGCCACCAAGCCGTCCGCCACCTCATCCAGGCCGAGGTACTTCAAACGCCGCTGCTCGGCCCGGGCCAGGTCCACGTAGTTCTCCGGTACGACGTTGGTCTGCTTGGTCCAAGAAATCTCCGCGTCGAGTTCGCGGACCACCGCCTCGTGGGCCTTGATGCCCAAACGGTGACAGGCCTGGGCGATCAGTGGCGCGCGGTTGTCCTCGACCTGCGGCAGGGCGGTGTTGTAGACCTCGGGCCAGAAGTACTGCGCCTGCCGAAGTGAGGCCGAGTGGAAGGTCCTGGACTGGACCTGGTGGACTCCCATTCTGTCCAGGCGGCCCCTGATCTCGGCCGCCGCCGCCGTGGTGAAGGTGACGGCCAGGGTCGCCCGGGGATCGATGGCACCGGTGAGCCCGGCATAGGCCAGCCGATGGGTCACGACCCGGGTCTTGCCCGTACCCGCGCCCGCCAGCACTCCCACCGGCTCACCCACCGTCGTCGCCACGAGAGCCTGCTCGTCGTCCAGGCGGGCGAGAATCTGGTCAGCATCCACACCCTCAACTGTGCCATGCCGCCACGACATCGCCATGCCCCGGCCATCGCCGAGCGGTCAGCGAAGCGGTCCACCCGGGATGAAAATGTCCGGCCGATGGCCTAACGTGTCTCCTGTGATCCGGTACGGCGCTGTGAGCGTTGAGGCTTTGGCCGACCACCTCGGCCGTCAGTTGCGCGCCGCACCCGCCGACCCTTTCGCCGAGGATCTGGTGCTGACCCGGTCGGGTGGTCTTCAGCGTTGGCTCGCCCAACGCTGCGGATCCTGGTTGGGGACATCGGGCCACCACGACGGGATCGCGGCCCGGATCAGGTTCTCCACCCTGGCGGAGTTCGCGGCCACCGTACGCGGGAAACCGTCCGACTGGTCGCCGAACGCCCTGTTCCCCCAGATCATGATTGCGCTAGACCAACTCCCGGATGACCCGGTTTTCGCGCCCGTTCGCGCGCACCTGGCTGACCCGGCGCTCCGGCCCCACCGCAAACAAGACTTCTCCTGGGCGACCGCTCGCCGCTTTGCCGCCTATGTGACATGGAACCACGATATGCTCCGCTGCTGGCAACAGGGCGTTTTCGTCCTGCCCGACCAAGCGGCGCTGCCGGAAACGCAGTGGTGGCAACCCCGCCTGTGGAACCTGGTCTGCCAGCAAATCGGCACAACTGTCCACCAGGACCTGGCGGACATCCGCCAACGGCTGGGCGACGAGGCACCGGGCTTCGCCCGGATCGCGTTGTTCTGCCCGGACACGTTGTCCCCGGCCGACGAGCAGATAATCGCGCAACTGGACGAGATCCATCCGCTGATGGTGTTCGCCTGCCGGCAAACGCCTGTCGGCGCTCCGGCCATTCAGCACCTGACCAGCAAATTCACGCGGCAGTCGGGCGCCACCGAGGCCAGCCTGGACCGGCTGTGCCCCTATCTTGAGGCTCTGGAACCGAGTCCGCCCGACGCTGGGCCCGCCACCCTGCTGGCGCGGGTTCAGCGTCTGGTCACCGCGGGCGAACTGCATCAGGACGGCCCAGACGATTCGATCCAAGTTCACGTGGTACGAGACGACTGTTCCGTCGAGGCCCTGTCCGAAACCCTGGTCGGGTTGCTCGCCCGCGATCCCACGCTCGAACCGCGTGACCTGCTGGTCCTCGTCCACCAACTGGACCGCCACCGCCCCGCGTTCGACGCCTTCTTCCGCTCCGACGATTCCCCCGGCGCCAGCATCCGCCACGGTCTTCGCGTCTCACTCGCCGTCACCGAGCCAGATCCGTCGCCGGTCGTCGAGACGCTGCTCTTCCTGACCGGGCTCGTCGGCTCCCGGGCAACCGCCGACGACCTCAACCGGCTCTGCCGCCTGCCCGCCGTCATGGCCCACTTCGGCTTCGCCGAGACCGATCTGGACCGGCTATCCACCCTGATCGCGGCCTCCGGCATCCGGTGGGGGGTCAATGCCGCGCTACGCGAGTCCGACGACATGGCCCAGTTCGCCCACAACACCTGGATGGCCGGGTTGGGACGCCTGGTCTTGGGCGTGGCGCTGCGGGAAGACGATCTGGTCTACCGCGGTACCATTCTGCCGCTCGATGTCACCGACTCCGAGACCGTTCGCCTGGTGTCCGCGCTCGGCCAGATCGTGGCCCACGTCCGGTCCTGCTGCGAATCGTGGCCGGCGCCCGCCGACGCCACCGGGTGGGCCAACCGCTTCCGGACCGGTCTGGCGGGCCTGGTCGACGACGGTTGGGCCACCGGTCCGGCGGGACGCGCGATCGCCGCCTTTGAAGCCGGCGCCGGCGGATCGCTCACCCTGGCCGAAGCGGCCGCCTCGTTCCGGGAGGCGTGGGGCCGGTACGTACGGCCGTCCTGGTTCCTCAACGGCGACCTCGCCGTGGTACCGCTGGGCGACATGGCGCTGGTCCCCCACAAGGTCATCGTGGTGTTCGGGCTCGATGCCGAATCCTTTCCCGGAGTCCCGCCGGCCGATGGCGACGACCTGGCCGCCGGGTACCGGCCGAGCGCCGCCGACCCCCTCGCGAATGACCGCCAGGTCTTCTTCGACGCTCTGATGTCATGCCGGCAGACCTTCGTCGTCTTCTGCGCAAACGCGACGGCACCGAAGGCCGTACCGGAGGTAGCGCCGCTGCCCACGCCGGTGAGCGACCTGGTGGCCCTGGCCCAGCAGTGCTTGCGCGCAACGGATCGGCCAGCCGGACTCATCCGGACCGACTCATCCCGCCCGGCCGTCCCGGTCTGCCTCACCCGCCGCGACCGGTGGACACCGACCGGTCCCGACACCGCTGCCCGCGATGTCACCATCGACGAGGTGAGCGACCTCTTCGCCAACCCGGCGGCGTACTGGCTGCGACGACAAGCCGGTTTGATGCCGTCGGCTCTCAAGGAGCTAGATCCACTGCCCACCCAGATGACGGTCGACCTGTCGCCGCTCGACACCTGGCAGATCACCGACCGTTTGGTCCGCCTCCTGCTGGCCGGTCAGGATCCCGATGCCATTCTTCAAGCCGAACTGCGCCGTGGCGTCTTGCCGCCCGGTACCGCTGGCGCCTGGGCGGCCCGCGACGCGATCAACCGCGCTCAGGACATCGTCCAACGCGCCACCGCCGTCATGGCAGAGCCGCTGTCCTGGCGCAGCATCGACCTACCCGGCCAGGACCTGCCCAACCTCGTCGGCCAGATCGGCGTCCACGGTCACACCGTCCTCGACGTCCTGGCCGGCCGGGCTCAGGCGCGTCACGAGATGGCGGCGTGGACCAGGTTGCTGTGCCTCCAAGTGGTCTATCCGGATGAACGGTGGCAAGCGGTCATCGTCGCGAACCGGACGACGGTCCAGCTTGCCGCACCGGCCCCGGCGCAGGCGCGGCACTACCTGGACGATCTGCGCCGCCTCCACCGGACCGGTCTGATCTCGCCCCTGCCGCTGCCGGCCTCGCCCGGAGCGTACTTCGCCAGGTTCCGGGCCCGGCAACTGCCCGCCGACATGGTTGGCGTGACGCGCCGGCTCGACGACGAATGGAAGCGCGACCCGGCGTGGCCGCTGATCTGGCCGACACCAGCGGATATGCAACAAACCCCACCCGGTGACGACCGGCCGGCCGGCGAGTCCTACCCGAGCCGCTTCCTGGCCCTGGCGCATACCGTCTACGCGCCCATGATGAAGGCCGGAGGTGTGGCGTGATCCTCACCGACGCCCTGCCCACACCAGCGCAGACCCTGATTGTCGAAGCCAGCGCCGGGACCGGCAAAACCTGGACGATGTCCACGCTGGCGGCTCGCTTCATCGCCGAGACCGGCGTCGAAATCCCCCACATCGCCATCGTCACCTTCTCCTCGGCGGCAGCGGCCGAAGTACGGTCGCGGACACACGCCAGGCTTCGCCAATGCGCCGAGGCGCTCGCCCAATCGAGCGCTCCCGACAACTCCGACGATCCCGGACTGGCACAGATCTGGTCGCCCGACGCCGAGACCCGCTCGCTCCGGCGGCACCGGTTGGCGAAGGCCCTCGACGATTTCGATCTGGCGCCGATCATGACGACCCACGGCTTCTGCGACCGGTTGCTCACGTGGCTGGGTATCCTGGCCGACCACGACCCGACCGATCAGCTTGCTTTGAGCCTGACGGAACTGATCGATCGTACGACGTCCGACCAGTACCTCACGCTGCGGGCGACCACCCGCCCCGCCTTCTCCTATGACCAGGCCTTGGCGTGGGTTCACAAAGCGTTGTTCGCACCATCCGCCCTCATCGTGCCGGCCGGCACCGACGAGGCTCGTTTCACAGAATCGGTACGCCGCGCCGTCGAGACCAGCAAACGCCGGGCCGGCCTTTACACCTTCGACGACATGCTCTTGCGCTGCCGCGCGGCCCTGACCGACCCCGCCACGGGCGGCCAGGCCCGGGCCCGGGTGGCCCAGATGTACCCGGTCGTACTGGTCGACGAGTTCCAGGACACCGATCCGGTGCAGTGGGATGTCATCCGGCTGGGTTTCGTCGGTACGTCGGCCGTCGTCCTGATCGGCGACCCCAAGCAATCCATCTACGGTTTCCGCGGTGCGGATGTCGACGCGTACCTGGCGGCCACCGACATCGCCGACGTGAAGAACCTCGCGATCAACTACCGCAGCGCGCCCGAGTTGGTCGAGACGGTCGGGAAACTCCTGCAGGGCGCCGAACTGGGCGATCCCCGCATCAGCGTGAAACCGGTCCAGGCCTCACCGGGCAACCCCCGCCTCATCGCCCCGGCGCCAACGCCGTGGCACCATCCCCTGCGCATCCGGATTCCGGCGGACACTGACCCCCGGCCGGTCGACCAGGCCCGCGACCTCATCGACGCGGACCTTGTCGCCGATCTGCTCCGGCTGATCGATCGCGGACCGGCCTACCAACCCGATCCGCACGGCCAGGCCCGGCCGCTCCGGCTCGATGACATTGCCATCCTCGTGTCGACCAACCGCCGGGGCGCCGACCTCGTCGAGCGGTTGCGGGTGGCCGGCTTGCCAGCGGTTTTCACCGGCACCGGTTCGGTTTTCGCCACGCCCGCGGCCCGCGACTGGCTGACGCTTCTCCAAGCCCTCCAATCCGGCACCGCACCGCGCATCCGGGCCGCCAGCTTGACCAGCCTGATCGGGTGGGACCTCCGCCACCTCGTCCACGCCGGGGCCGACGACTTCGCCGGCCTGGCCGCCTTGATGCGGCAATTGGCGGCCATCCTGGACGCCCACACCCCGATCGCCGTTCTGGAGTGGCTCATGGACCAGACCGACCTGGTGGCCCGCCTGACCGGCGAACCCGGCGGTGAGCGTACCCTGGCCGATCTACGCCACATCGGCGACCGGTTGAGCGGGCCCCGACCGTTGGGCGTCTCGCCGGCTGACTGGCTCCAGGCTCTCCGGCTGGCCGGCGACGCCCGGGACGACGACGCCCGTCAACTGCCCATCCCGTCGGGCGCCGTGCGGATACTCACGGTGCACCAAGCCAAAGGATCGCAGTTCCCCATCGTCTACCTGCCCCAACTGGCCGACCGGTACGTCGCCGGACTGAAGCTCGGCGAATCGGCCGTGTCCCACGACGCCGCCGGGCACCGCATCGTCGATCTCGGGTTGCCTGGCCAGGACGGCGAGGCCCGGGCCCAGGCGGTGGCGGACGACGCTGGCGAGTCCTTGCGATCCTGCTACGTGGCGCTGACGCGGGCGACCGCCCACATCACCACCTGGTGGGTGCCCAGCTCACAGAACATCCAGAGTTCGGCACTGCATCGGCTGCTCTTCCGCACCTCCCCCAACCCTCCCGCCAGAATCGAGCTTGAGGGCTGCGATCCGCGCCGCATCGCCATACCGGGAGTGTCGGTCGAAACCATGCCCGACGTGCCAGCACCCCGGTACCCGGCCGCTGGGATCGGTCCGGCCACCGCCAACGACCACCCGGTACCGGATCGCCCGGCCACTGATCCATGGCTCCGCCAGATCGATACCACCTGGCGGCGTACCTCGTTCTCCGCCCTGACTGCGGGCGCCCACCAGGTAGCGCCGGACACCGACGAATCCGCCCAACCGTACGACGCCTCATCGCCGCTCGACGCCGATCCCGCGCTCGACCAGGCCTCCCCGATGGCCGACCTGCCGGGCGGTACCGCCTTCGGCAGCCTGGTGCACTCGGTCTTCGAGTACGCCGATCCGGCCGCCGATCTGACACCCCTGGTGAGCCAGGCCATGCGGACCTCCGGTTTCGACAGCTTCGCCCCCGAACGCCTGGCCGCCGCTCTGGCACCCGGACTGACGACGCCGCTTGGTCTGGCGGGCGGGGTCTGCCTGGCCGACATCCCACTGACGGACCGGCTGGCCGAACTGAACTTCGAGTTGCCCCTGGCGCAGAACGACCAAGCCGCGACCCTGACCGCGGTCGCCGGTCTCCTGGGCCGCCACCTCGGGGCGGACGATCCGCTGCGCGATTACCCTGAGCGCCTGGTCTCACCCGAGCTGGACCAACGCGCTCTGAGAGGCTATCTCAGCGGCTCGATCGACGCCGTTCTGAAGGTCAGTGGCCGGTACATCATCGTGGACTACAAGACCAATCGCCTCGGCCCCCCCGACGAACCCCTGACCTTGCGCCACTACACCCAGCCCGCGATGGCGGCGGCGATGATGTCCTCGCACTATCCCCTCCAGGCCCTTCTTTACGCGGTGGCCCTGCACCGTTTCCTGAGATGGCGTTTGCCCGGCTACGAGCCCGGCCGCCACCTCGGCGGCATCCGGTACCTCTTCGTCCGGGGTATGGCGGGTCCAGACACACCGGTACGGTACGGCACGCCGTGCGGCGTTTTCCCCTGGCAGCCACCGCCGCGCCTGATCGAAGAATTGTCCGATCTGCTCTCAGGGGTATCGTCATGACATTAACTCTGTCCGACCTGGTCACGGTTCGGGCCGTCCCGGCTGAGACTGGCCGGCTGGCGCGCCACCTCGGGTACCTCTACGGCGAATCCGACGAGCGGGTGATCCTGGCCGCCACCTGCGCGATCACCGCCTTGTCGGCCGGATCGGTCTGCTTCGACCTCGACCAAGCCGCCTTGCTGAGTTTCGACGCGGACATCCCGGCTGGCCTCGGCTGGCCCGCGCCAGACGAGTGGGTGAACGCACTGACGGTCTCCCCCATGGTGTCCACCGATCTCGCCGCCCGCGACCGGCCGCTGGTGCTCGACGGCCGGGCGGTGTACCTGACGCGGTACTGGGCCGAGCAGGAGCAGATCGTCGGCTGGCTGGTACCGCGGCTCGTCCCCACTGGCCAGACCCCCGACGTACCCGATGACGGACTCGCGGCCACTGGGCCGCCCGCTGACCCCTCCCAGCACCAGGCAGTCGCGATGGCCGCCCGCTCGGGGTTCTCGGTGGTGGCCGGCGGACCGGGTACCGGCAAGACGACGGTGGCCGCGCAGATTCTCGCCGCCTTGCAGCAAAGCTCGCCCGAACCGCTCCGTGTCATTCTGACCGCTCCCACCGGCCGGGCCGCCGCCCGCCTCGACCAAGCCGTACACGAGAATCTGCACCAGTTCCCGACCTCCGCCGGTGAACCGTCCGACCGGCGCTATACCTCGGGCACCTTGCACCGGATCCTCGGCGTCAAACCCTGGGGAGCGGTCGACCATGACGCCGGCCATCCGTTGCCGGCCGACGTCATCGTGGTCGACGAGGCGTCCATGCTCTCGCTGCATCTCGTGGCCCTCCTGCTCGACGCCATCCCCGGCCCGACCCGCCTGATCCTCCTGGGGGATCCCGATCAACTCGCCTCGGTCGAAGCCGGGGCCGTCCTGGCTGACATCGTCGCCAACGCCGGGTTGGTGTCGGTCACCCGGCTGACCCACACCTATCGTTTCTCCGGCGACATCGCCGACCTGGCGGACGCGATCCGGCGAGGCGCCGCCGACGAGGCTCTGGCGGTCCTGCACCGGTCCTCCGACCAGATCGAGTGGATCCCGGCCGACACCGACGCACCGGGCTTCAGCCCCGACCAGCTCACCTCGCTACGCGACGATGTCACGCGGCAAGGCCTGGCCATGATCGACGCGAGTACGCGGGGCGACGCTCCCGAAGCGATCCGCCTGCTGAACTCGCACCGCCTCCTCCTGGCGCACCGCCACGGGTTGTCGGGAGTCAGCCACTGGACGCACGCCGTCAGGGGGTGGATCGCCCGCAACCGGGGCGCCCTGGCCGCGCCATGGTTCGCCGGCCTGCCGATCCTGGTGACGCGCAACGATGATCTGCTCGGAGTTTTCAACGGCGATTCCGGGGTGATCGTCGCCGAGGGCACCGATCTTCGCCTGGCCCTCGACGATGGTGTGGGTACGCGGTTGATCGCCCCTGACATGATATCGTCTTGGGAACCGCTCTACGCTTCGACGATCCATAAGGCTCAGGGCAGCCAGTTCGACGCCGTCAGCCTGATCCTGCCCCCGGCTACCACCGCTCTACTCACCCGCGAGTTGTTCTACACGGCTGTGACCAGGGCAAAGACTTTCTTGCGGATCGTGGCAAGCCCCGAAGCGATCACCCACGCGATCACCTCTCCGGCGCTACGCGCCTCGGGTTTGGCCTCCCGCCTGGCCAGCCTCGGTACGCGCTCCGGTGCTCACAGCGCCGACCCGTACCACCGCGACACCAACCGGTAGGCGATCGAGGCCCGCAGCGGCAGCACGACGTCGCCGCGCGAGACGGCCTCGCGCAACTCGTCGGTGCTGAACCACCGGGCCGCGGAAATCTCCGCACCGTCAGGGCGGGCGGGGCCGGGCAGCGCGGTGGCCGTGAAGCCCGCCATCAACGATCGCGGCATCGGCCAGGGCTGGCTCCCCGCGTACGTCACCGTGGCCAGCGTCAGCCCCACTTCCTCAGCCACCTCGCGATGGACGGCTTGCTCAAGCGACTCGCCGGCTTCCACAAACCCCGCGAACACCGAGTACCTGACGTCTTCCCACCCTGTGTGGTGGCCCAGCAGCAACCGGTTGTGTTCGTCGGTCACCGCTACGATGATCGCCGGGTCGGTCCGGGGAAAGTGCGTTGTCTGGCAGGCCTCGCACCACCGCGCATGGCCGGCGTCGCCGACCCGGGTGGGCCGGCCGCACTGGGGGCAGAACTGGTTGGCCGCATGGAACTGCACCATGGCCGACGCCCGCATGGCCAGTTCCACATCGACCCCTGACAACTGGACCAAAGCTTCGCGCAAACTGACCTGCCCGGCGGCGGTACCGATGGCGGCGAAGACCGGGACACCCCCGACCTGCCCGACGTGCAGATGACGCTCCGGATCGAACGCCACCGACGCGGACGATTCCATCCGCAGACCCCCGTCGCGTGAATCCGCCGGCGAAGCCAGCGCGATTGCCCCATCAGGCGACACGCGGACGATCCGGGCGTCGCCGGATTCCCACGCGGTCACCGACGAGAGTGGTACGGCAAGATCAAGCAGACTTGTCGTTTCCCAGATGCTCATGGGCCCAGTGTATCCCGCCCTCAGCGACCTCGACGGGGACGAATCGTCCCTCAAGCACGTAGAAGAACCCGGCGGCGATCTGGTCGAGCGGTTGGCCCGTCAGCGTTGCCCAAGCCTGCGCGTACACGGCCAGTTGACGCGGGTCAGCCGCGGCGGATCCCGTTTTCCAGTCCACGATGAGGACGCTCTTGCCACCGGGTACCAAGCCGGGGTTGTCCTCGGCGCGGAAGACCGCGTCGATCCGGCCGGACACCACCTGCCCGGCCAGGGTCGTGGCAAAGTCCTGCTCCACCGCCAAGGGCCGCGCCGAAGCGAATCGGCTGGCCAAGAACCGTTCCCGCAGCCGGACCACGGCATCCTCGGCGTCGGCGAAGGCGTACGGCAGCGTCGACGAGCTGAAATGCTGCTCCACCCACGTGTGGAACTGCGCGCCGACCGACGCCCGGTGCGACGGCGGATGCGGCAGCGGACGCACCAACTGGGCGGCGAAGGCCTGGTCGTCCCGTGCCAGGCGAGTCAGTTGCGTGGCGTTGAGCGGCGATGGCAAAGGTACATCTACCACGGCCGTACGCGCGGTCTCACGGCTGAGCGCGGCGATCAGGTCGTCCCAGGCGGCGACCTCGGCGCTCGCCTCTGGCGGCAACCCGGAGTCGTCCCACACTCGGTGCCCCGCCGCGGCGGCGCGTACCGCGGCCGCCCCGATCTGCCAGCGCGGGTCATCTGGCTGGGGCCAGCCCACCGCGTCCACCCGCGCGGCGACCGGGTCCGGGCGCGCTTGATCGTCCGCGAGCAAGCACACGTTGCCCCACTCTTGACCAAGCTGGGCGGCTTGTTCGAGGTACCGCGAACGGCCGCGCCGGGTGGCGAGATCCAGGCCCCACTGGTGGCTGGTGATGACCAGCCGGGTCCGGGCGCGTGTCACCCCGACGTACGCCAAGCGGTCCTCGCCCCGGGATAACGCCAGCCGCAACTCCTCCGCGTACGCGCCCAGGCCCTGGTTCGTGACCGCGTGGATCTGGGGTACGGCGGCGGCATCCGACCGGATGGCTGTCGGAAGAGCGGCTGGCGAGGTCAGCGGATTGCCCGTCAACCGGGCCTGTGGGAAAACGCCGGCGGCCACGCACGGCAGATAAACCGTGTCCCACTCCAGCCCCTTGGCCTGGTGAATCGTCATGATCGGCACCGCATCCGCCGTCATCGCATCAGCCCGTGACAAGCCGGCGGCAAACTCCCGTTCGGCGTCCACGTACGCCACCAACGCGTCCAGCCGGGCCTCGGGACGGCTTACCGCAAACTCCGCGACGTAGCCCAGAAACTGCCGTGCCTCCGGGGCCGACTCCTGCTGGGAGGCGTGAACCTCGACATCCAGCCCGATTCGCGCCACGATCCGCCGGACGTGGTCGACCAGACCGCCCTGATGGGCCTTGAGCACACCGAGGTCGGACCACAGACGGGCGAAGCAGTCCCGGGCGTGGACGCTGAACCGGGCTTCCCCGGGGTGGCCGACCGCGTCGATGAGGCGAATGGGGGGCAGGGCGGTGTCCGGGGCATCGGTTCCGGCCGCCAGTCGCGCCAGCTCCAGCGCGCGGGCGCCCAACGTACCCAGGTCCGCCACACCGAGCCGGAACCGGGGGCCGGTGAGAATCTCGATCACCTCGGGATTGGCTGTCCCGTCGGTCACCAGTTTCATCATGGCACACAACTGCGATACCGCCTCGATGGAGAGCAGACCCGACAGGCCCTGGACCGCCACGGGAACTCCCCGGTCACGGCAGGCCTGGACAATTGGACCGATATCACGGTTGCGGCGCAACAGAATGGCCGTTCGATCCCAACCGCCGGTCTCGTCCCAGCGATGGGCGGCGGCGATCTCGTCGGCGATCCACTCGGCCTCGTCCACCCAAGTCGGGAACTCCTGGACGACCACGTCGGCCGGCGGCGCATCGGTGCGGGCCGCGAGTTCGACCGTCATCCGCCCGCCCAACAATGGATCGGCTCTGGCCTCCGTTGAGATCGCGTTGGCGAGCGCGATGATCTGCGGGCCGCTACGGCGGTTGATCGTGAGCGGGTACGCGGCGCCGGCCGGGCCGAACAGGCGGTCGAAAGCGTAGATACCGTCGACCGCCGCCCCCCGCCACGTGTAGATCGCCTGCAGCGGATCGCCGACCGCCGTGACCGGATAGCCCCGGATGCCACCCGCGGTACCGAACAGGCAACTGAGCAGCCGGGCCTGCGCGGGCGACGTGTCCTGGAACTCGTCGACGACCACCAGGCCGTACCGCACCCGCGCCCGCTCGCCGAGCATCGGCAGGCGCTGGGCGAGATCGACCGCGATCGCCATCTGGTCGGCGAAGTCCACGACCGAATGCCGCTTCTTCAACTCCCGGTACCGCCGGCACAACTCAAGCAGGTCCAACCGCTGCTCAACCGTCTGCGCGGCGGACGCCACCGCCTTGTAGACCGACCCCCGGTACCGGGGAGCCTGGTCGAGCGCCGCCAGGAAGGCCTGCGCATCGTCCACGATGGCGTCGTCTGGCACCAAATGTGCCTGAATCTGCGATTCCAGAGCCACCACGTCCTCGGTCAGAGAGGACAGCCCCTTGTCAGCCAGATGTACCGGCGGATCGGCCGCCGACCGGATCGCCTCGTCGGCCAGCAGGAAACTCTCAGCGGCACCGAGCACCCGCGGTACCCCGCCGATTCCCACCCAGGCCCCGAACTCGGACACCACCCGGGCCGCGAAAGCGTCATAGGTCAGAACCTGGGGGTAGCTCTCCTGCTCCGAATCCAGTTGCCTCAAGGCGGCGCGCAGCCTGCCCGACAGCTCCCCGGCGGCCTTGCGGGTGAACGTCAGCCCGAGCACCCGTTCCGGGGCCACCTCGCCCCGGCCGACCAGCCAGACGACCCGCGCCGCCATGACCGTCGTCTTTCCCGTCCCCGCTCCCGCGACAATGACACCGGGACTCATCGGCGCGGTGATGGCCGCGATTTGCTCCGGCGAAAAATCGATTCCCATGACGGCGACCACGTCGTCGACGCTATCCATCGTCCGCGTCATGCCGCCATCCTTTGACGGTCGATCACCGGACAGCCGCGAGCGAACGAGCATTGCCGACACCCGCTCCCGGCGATGGCGGGATAGTCCGACTGCCGCACCACCGCCGCCGCCAGGGCCATCCGGTGGTGGACCCAGGTGGGATACTGCTCCTGGCCGCCGATCCGCCGGGCCAGTGCGGTCTCCATCAGCGGCAGGCGGGGTTCGGCCGCGAGGTACGGTACGGCTGACAGCGCCACCTGGCGGAGCACCTTCGGCAAAGCCGAGCCCGGCCCGGCCGGCAGTCTCAGAAAGACCAGCTCGGCGCCGCCGATCACGGGCTCGGTACCTGTCACCGACCGCAAGCCACCCGACAACAGGGCCAACTGGTACAAGCCCAGTTGCGGATTGGCCGCGGCCGCCACCCGAGTCGGCGCGTGACGGCCGGTCTTGAAGTCGACGATCCACACCCGCCCGTCCGCGTCGCGTTCCAGCCGGTCGACCCGTCCGCGAAGCCGGACCGGACCGGCGGCCGTGACCGTGACATCGACACCCGCCTCGCTGGCGAGCACCTCGCGGCCGCCCGACCGGCTGAAGGCATCGAACCGGTCCAGTGCGGCCATGGCCTGGTCCAATTCGGGAGCTTCCATCCAAGCGGCCGGGAAAGCGAGTTCCGTCCAGGCCTCCGCCAGCGCCTGCTTCATCTCGTCCAACGTGGCGGCCGGGTCCCGCAGTTGGGCGTGGATGAGCGAGCCGATCTGGGCCTGGAGCCCAGGCGGGCGGTCGGCCCGGCCTTCCCGCGCCAAGAACCACTGGCGCGGGCACTCCAGCAACGCCTCGACCTGGCTCGCCGACAGGGTGATCAGATCCGTGGGTTCCCGCTGAGGATCGGGCAGACCTGCCAGGTCGGCAGGCTCACCCAGGGCCCACCACATCGACGGATCGGCGCCGCGGAAGGCCGGATTGCCCGACAACGCGGCCAACCGGTCGCAGGCGGCCTGGCGCAATCCTGGCTGGGCCGACTCGTCGGCCGCGACCGATCTCAGCCGGCCCACCAGGCCGGGCGCTGACCAGACCCGGTCACCCCGTGCGACCAACTCCGGAGTCATCTCCGCGTCCACCTGGTCGAAAAAGACCGACGGCGACCGGTCCCCGTCCGTCACCGCCGTGATGACCAAGCGCTGGCTGGCACTGACACACGCCGCGTACAACAACCGGCGTTCCGCATTGAGGTTCTCTGACTCATCCAGCACGGTGATCCGGTCCGACAGTCCCGCCAACGACAGTACGGGCGGAGGCTGGTACCGCGCCGGCCAGACCCCTTCCTCGACCCCCGCGACCACGACAACCGGCCAGGCCTGTCCCTTGGCCCGGTGGGCTGTCGTCAACCGTACGGCCGGCACGGTCCATGAGGACGAGCGCGGCAGGTTTTCCGGCAGTTCTTGTACCGCCACGGCTTCATCCAGCGCGCGGATACCCGCCTCGGCTGACAACTCCGCGAATTGCGCGGCCATCGCGAAAAGCGCGACGACCGCATCGAGGGCCCGATTGGCCGCCAGCGCGTCCTCACCTCCCCGGCCGGTCTGGTCCAGCAACCGGTCCTGCCAGCCCGAGGCCTCCCACACCGCCCACAAGACATCGGCTGCCGATGAGCCCAGTTGAGCCGTCCCGGCCTCGATGACCGACGAACAACGAGCGTCCCTGGCTTCCGGATTTTCCGAGTCGCTCAGCGGCGAATCCAGGACGGCCTGGCGATCCAGTGCCCGGCAGCCGGGGCCGTCTTTGACCGCGCGCAGGGCGGCCAGCAACGTGGTGACAATGTCCTCCCGGTTGAGCTGGATCTCGTCGCCGGACACGACAACCGGTACTCCGGCTTCCTGACAAGCCAAGGCGTAGCGCGGGAACTCGTCTTTCCGCCTGACCAAGATAGCCATATCCTCATACGGGACGTGGTCGTGCCGATGGGCGGCCAGCAGCAGGCACGCGATCTGATCGGCCTCGGTCCCGCCATCCCGGAAAACCACCTTGACCACGTCGCCCGGCCGGTCCGCCCGCGCATTCCGGTAGCGGTCGAGATCGGTTAACCCCAGGCCGGCCGGCAGCGGGATACGCCGCCGGAGCGTCCGGCAGGCGTCTTCCACGCCCTGGCAGACATCATGGCCAGTCTCCAGCACGACGACACTGGTCGGGCACCCCCGGTCGGACCACTGCTGGACCAGGGTGCCCAACGACCCGGTCCGCGCGCCGCGGAACCCGAACACCTGCGCATCCGGATTGGCGGCGATGATCGCCGGCGAAGACCCACCCGCCAGCGCCAAGACGATTTCCGCTTGGGCCGGGTCCATCTCTTCGGCATCGTCGACGACGATCAGCGAACCGGCGGGGCAGACCCCGGCCAGGACATCGTCACGCCGCAGCAACTGCCCCGCGCCGATCAGCAACTCCGGATAATCCAGCACTGACGCCAGGCCGAGAACGTCGAGGTACTCCCGGTAGAAGCGCGCCAGACCCGCCCAATCGTCGCGTCCGGCCGTCCTGGCCCGCGCCGCCACATCGGCCGGTGTCAGCCCAACCCGCTGGCAGGCCGCCACGGCCTCGCGTACATCGACAGCGAACTGGTTGGTGCCACGCGCCTGGGCGAACCGATCGGGCCACGCGTCCGCCGCCTGTCCGGCCACCATCGCCCTGATGTAGGAATCCTGCCGGGCCGCGCTGAGTACGGTCACCGGCGTGGCCGTGTACTTTTCCACCAACTCCTGGCAAAAGCTGTAGAAGGTCGTCACCGTCAGCCGTGAGAACAAGTGGGGAAAACGGGCCGCCACCCCTGCCCGTACCGCCAGCCGGTCACGGCGCGACCCGGTGAAAAAGAGCACCCGGGGCACGCCCTCGCGCAGCGCCGAGGCGGCGGCCTCGATGGCGGCGGTGGTCTTGCCCGTACGCGGGCCACCGAGTACCACCAGCGCGCCATGGCGATGACCGGCCACCACGGCCTGCGCGGATGTCAGTTCGATGTCATCCCGCACGGGCTGGCGGACGAACCGGTAGGAAATCGCCATGTCCTCATCTCATCATCTTGGTCAGACATTTTCATCCCGCCCGCCGAGCGCTGGTCAACTACCGCCGACGGCACTCCAACCGGTACATTTAGAAGGACGCATTCTGATGGAGGAATCGATGTCTGACTCTGCCGCAACCCAAGCCGCTCCACTGGCCCCACCACCCGCCGCCGGCATTCTCACTCTCGAAGCGCCAGCCCCCCTGGTAGCCGTAGGCTCCACCCAAGCGCCGGCCATGGCACCCCAGGTCGAAGCCGCCCAGGTGCCGGTTCTGGACGAGAAAGTCGCCTCGTTCATGACGCAGATCGAGCAGGCGGAAACCAAGTCCCCTGAGTTCTCAGCCCAGGCCGACGCCGTACGGTCCATGGGCGACACCGACATCCGCAAAGCGGCCGAAACCTCCAACCGGTTGCTGACCGCACCGGTCAAGTCGATCCACGATGGCGCGCTCGCCCAGAGCTCGAACGTCAGCAAGACCCTGATGGACCTGCGCCGGACCGTGGAGGATCTCGACCCACACCAGGAATCCAGCCTCGCCAAGAAGCTGTTCGGCGTCATCCCGCTGGGCAAGAACGTTCAGGACTATTTCCGCAAGTACCAATCCTCGCAGGACCACCTCAACGCGATTCTGCACGCCCTGCGGTCCGGCCAGGACGAGTTGACCCGCGACAACGTGGCGTTGAACATGGAAAAACAGAACCTGTGGCAGACCATGGGCCGGCTCAACCAGTACGTCTACATCGCCGAACACCTGGATACCCAGCTCGCCCAGCGCGTGGCCGAGCTGACAGTGTCCGATCCGGAACGCGCCAAAGCCCTCAGCGAGGACGTGCTTTTCTACGTCCGGCAGAAACACCAGGATCTCCTCACCCAGTTGGCCGTGTCGATCCAGAACTACCTCAGTATCGATATCATTATCAAAAACAACCTCGAACTGATCAAGGGTGTGGACCGGGCCTCGACGACCACGGTGGCCGCCCTGCGTACCGCCGTCATCGTCGCCTCGGCCCTGGGCAACCAGAAGCTGGTCCTCGACCAGATCACGGCCCTCAACACCACGACCTCGAACCTGATCCAGAAGACCTCCGAAATGCTGAAAGAGAACTCGGCCAGCATCCAGCAGCAGGCGGCCAGCTCCACCATCGGGCTCACGCAGCTCCAGGAAGCCTTCAACAACATCTACCAGACGATGGATTCCATCGACGCGTTCAAGGCCCAAGCGCTGACCAACATGAGCCAGACCATCGGCGTGCTCGAACAAGAAGTGGCAAAGTCGCGGACCTACCTGGAACGGGTGCAAAACCATTCCCCCCAGCCCATCGACTCTTCCCTGAGCGTCGAGCCCAAGTTCTAGCGGGAGCAACTCGTGGGTCTGTTCGATTGGTTCCGGGACGCACCCGAGTCGCCTGTCCCCGAAACTCCGGCGGCTCCCACGCCACAAGACATCGCGTCGTCGCTGGACACCATGGACGCCAAGGTCGTCTCGGCGGGCTTGTCGACGGCCGTGGTCGCCCGGGTCAAGCGCATCACCAAGAAACTGCGGGAAACCCTTCCCCGCATGAGCAACGCCGGGCTGACATCGGCCGATCAGTACGCGCTCATCGCGACCGCGACGAACTATCTGCCGCAAACGGTCGGCGGCTACGTCCGGCTGCCCCGCGATTGGGCCGACGCCCGCCCGGTCGACGCGGGCCGTTCGTCGCTACTGGTGCTCATCGACCAACTGGATCTGCTCGCCGCGACCGTCGACAAGATCTATGACGCCGTCCTGGCCCAAGACGCCGAGG
>Ga0123354_10000231_pt1 | contig 49858 bp, 38 predicted proteins | sample TergutLab28metaG_2_FD_97872 | JGI IMG/M metagenome (GOLD analysis project Ga0123354, IMG submission 97872) | Labiotermes labralis P4 segment gut microbial communities from Petit-Saut dam, French Guiana - Lab288 P4 | ecosystem: Host-associated > Arthropoda: Insects > Digestive system > Gut ... | reverse complement strand
CGCAGATAGCAGAGCTCCACGTGATGGAAAATTTATCGAAAGGATTGGTTCTTACAACCCGAATACGAATCCTGCTACAATAGATTTGAAATTTGACAGAGCTTTGTATTGGCTGCAAGTAGGGGCAGAACCTACGGATACGATAAAAAATATCCTCTCGGAACAAGGAGTGCTTCTTAAAAAGCATTTATTGGGCGGGGTTAAAAAAGGCGCTTTCACCGAAGCGGAAGCCGAAACAAAATTTCAAGCATGGTTGGATGCTAAACAGAAGTCGGTGAAAACGACGGTTAGTAAATTGCTTGAAACAGAAAGAACTGCAGCTAAAACAAAATTAGATGCCGAAAAAGCTGCAAATAAAGTAAAAGCGGATGCTTTAGCTGCTAAAAAAGCAGCTGCTGTCGTTGCTGCCGCTAAAGCAGCTGCCGCTGCCGAACCGCAAACACCGCCTGCCGGATAAATAAGTTGCCATAGCAACTTGACGATGCTATGGCGGTGGCGGTAAGTTGATCATGTTATCATTGTGACTTTTTAAAGACGATTAGGCTTCTTTATTAAGTTAATGACGTTGAGCGGAACTTCATTTCTCGATAATCCCCGACTTAGATATTTTCAGCGAGCAACCGAAATCATCGCCGTACATGTCGCCTGTATCAAAGGACACTTGTACCGCAAAATGCCAGTCTTTTTGTTTTTTCGGATGATAACTACACTCAAGCAATGAAGAAAAGTTTGTTTCTTTTGTGAGAAAAGGTTTACTCATCAGTCCCCAACCGGACATTTCCGTAAAAAGCGTTCGATAAGAAAATTCTTCGGATAATTTTCCTTCCAATCCCAAATGATAGGCTTTCATGCGGTTGTTTTTAAAGCCGAGTGCATGATCGTCGTTGTATTCGGGGGAAGTAAGCACCGGATTACCTATGGCTCTGCCAAAATACGACCATCCGTTGAGATAACCGCCATTATTGTAATAATTATCGGCTCCGCCGCCCCTTGAATTAGGGTATAATACCCAGTCATAATAAAGAAAATGCATCGGACCGCTTTGATTGGTAGTTTGCAAATATTCCACAACCATTTTCTGTAAAACCGTTTGATTGAAAAAAGTGATTTCTCCGCCCCAGATGCCGTCTCGCCAATTGGCCATTTCCAAGCCGGATTTATCCTCGTAATAATGCTGTTTATACAAAGCTGCTTGAAACGTTTTGCCTTTATAACCGATTTTTACATTATAGGTACCTAAGTGATTGCCCAAAACATTGATTTGGTCACTCATCGTTGCATCGGAACCTCCGTCATGACAAAGGATGATTCGAATAAGGTCTTTAAGAGAAGAAGGTTGATCCCCGAAGCCCGATACCCATCCGCCCCATTGTGCCGCATGTTCTAAACCAATGATACCAAAAAGGGGGAAATGGTCGTTCGGATCTTCCCACTTAAAAAATAACGATTTGTGATGATATAAGGTATTAATGGTATAAGTCGCACCGGGATTCTTTGTGCTGAGAATATAGTTATTGTCAAACGCTTTCCCTATCGCAAAATCACCTTTGAATTGAATATATCCTTTGGTATAAGGAAGAGTCGTATAATTCGGAAATGCAAAATTGATTTCCGGACTCGGTCGGGCATTGGTCGAATAAGTCATGTCACCCATACTCAGATTCTTATCAAGCATGGAGTTATATCGTTCCTTAGCTCCGATGAAAAAAAAGATATTGCGATAAGAAGCAGCGGCATATAACTGTTGAATCCAAAACGAAGAAGTTTGTTTTGTCGTTGCAACAACATCCGCTTCTGCCTGTAATTGCAAATCATTCGAAAAAGAATGTTTCCAGGCTAAGTCTCCTCTCACGTAACCGTTGTTCGGTCGGAGGGGAACTATTCCGTAGGTATTGGAAGTCATCCAAAAAGGCGTGTATTTTCCGCTGCTTGCCGATCCGTAAAGATCGATACGATAATTAAGACTGTCTTGCGAATAAGCAGTATAGACAAAAAATAAGAAAAGAAAGCAAATATATTTTTTCAACATGTGATTTTTTTTATTATATATTAAGTATTGTTAATAACGTTTTACTTTTAAATAAATTGTCGGCGATAATGAATAATTATGGCACAGGGTCAAATCCGTGACCACCCCAAGGATTACAGCGTAAAATGCGTCGAACAGCCAGATATCCTCCTTTGAAGGGTCCAAATTTTTTGATGGCTTGCAGGGCATATTCCGAACAAGTAGGCATAAATCGGCAGGAAGCCGGCGTGAGCGGAGAAATGCAATATTTGTAAAAATAAATCGGAATCAGCATGAGAAAGATACCGACTTTTTTCGCTTGTTGAACTATATTCATTCCGTTTTTTCTTTTAAAATAGTAAGTGCTTTATGTATGGCTGCTTCCGGTTCTTTCGGGCTGCAGCTTTCGTTGCCGATAAACAGGAACGCGATCAATAAACCGCTTTCTTTTTCCCGAACGTGTTGAATCAAAGAGGTTTTATTCAATCGGTAGGCTTCCCTGATTAATCGTTTGATCCGATTTCTTTTAACTGCACGTTTGATCCTTTTTTTGGGAACACCGATCAACACGGAAACTTCCGCTCCCGAAACAGGCTTTTGCTTCAGATAAACAACACGCAAAGGATAGGAGATAAAAGCATCTCCTTGTTTAAAAAGACAATCGATTTCCTTCTGAAAGGAAATTCGCTCCGCTTTTTTGAAAGTGTATTGATTATCCAACGAGTTTATTTCTTCCCTTTTACAACAGGTTTCATTACTGTTTTCAAGTATTTTTCCAAAGCAGCTGTCATTGAGGGAGATTCCGGATTCGGCGCTTCAATATCCAAACGCAATCCGGCATCGCGAACTGCTTTTGCGGTAGTCGGACCAAAAGACCCGATCAGCGTACCATTTTGCCGAAAGTCCGGAAAATTTTTAATCAATGACGTAATTCCCGCAGGGGAAAAGAATAAAAGTATATCGTAATCGAATATTTCATCAGAAGAAAAATCATTACTTACTGTCCTGAACATGACGGCTTTACAGTACTTGATTCTTTTGTCGTCCAGAAGTTTGATCAGGTCTTCCTTGTGAACATCCGATACCGGTATCAGGTAGTTTTCTTTATTGTGTTTATTGATATAAATGATTAAATCTTCAATCTTTCCCGAAGCAGGATAGAAAATTTTACGCTTCCTGAAAATGATATATTTTTGCAAATAAACAGCAATTGCTTCTGTAATGCAAAAGTATTTCATCGTTTCGGGAATCTGTATTCGAAGTTCTTCACTTAAACGGAAATAATGATCAATTGCCGTTTTCGCGGTAAAAACAACTGCGCTATAATCTAAAATGTTGATGCGTTGAGTCCGAAATTCTTTCGCATTGACCGCATCTATTTTGATAAATGGACGGAATATAATTTCTACACCGTATTTTTCCGCAATATCAAAATAGGGAGACTTTTCAGTCTTTGGTTCAGGTTGCGAAACAAGAATTTTTCTTATATTTGTATCCATATTGTATCTTTTTGTGCAATTAAGTAAATAAATCCACGATACATCAAATATATAGGTATTATTTCTTGGGTGCAAAGGTACAAAATAAAATAAAGCAAACGTTGCTTCCCGGCAAAAAATAATGTGTAGATCTTGTAAAAAACAAAGCACAAGTTGAAAATAAGATAAATAATCATAAAGTAGAGACAGAATGCATAAACCGGCTCTATATAAAATAGTATGAAAGTCGGTAAGAATAAGAATATCCCGTTGAGACTGATCAGCGAGAAGAAGTCTTCATTCCATTGAATTGCCGTTTCCTTTTTAAAGAATACAGCCCCTATTATCGAATAAGTAAGAAATTTATACAAGAAAAAAGCTATGACCAATAAGCAAGTTTTTCCTATACAAAAAAACAGTTGCGTCAGAGAGGTTATCAATATAAAATGTTCGTGAACGGCATAACAATACAAAATGATCGACAGGAGCAGTACCATTTCAATACTTAAAAACAATTTATTCAAGGTTTCGTTGGTTACGGTTTCGTAAAACATGCTGTGCCTGTCTTTGTTGCGAAATAATCCGCTGAACATGGCAGGTAAAAATTTGTTCCTGTTGCTGATTATGCTTACAATGATAAGAAAACAAAGGAGGAATAAAATAAAACCCCAATTATTGGTAACATTTCGTATGGCAATCAGATTGTTTTTTAATTCAATCGCCGGTGTAAGAATTGAATCGGCGTCGATCGTTTCGGTATTTTCGAGCGTGTCGAGTAATGCTTGTATCATTAATATTTTATATAGGAATATATTCAAGAGATTTTTCTTCGGGTTGCAGTTGGTTAAGAATAAGATCGAGAACCTCTTCCGGAGTAGCCGCCGTTTGCCAAACCGCAACCGGAGAATGTATGAATTTTTCACGATCCGCTTTTTCCAGCATAGCCAGCAAATCGTCGTAATAACCGGCGGTATTCAAAATAACGATGGGATTCTGATATAATCCCAATTGCTTCCAGGTGATTATTTCGAGTAATTCTTCCAATGTCCCCACTCCTCCCGGAAGAGCAATGCAAGCGTCCGATTTGTCTGCCATTGTTTGTTTCCGGGAATGCATATCCGGAGTGATGATTATTTCTTGAATCGACGGGTGCATCCAACCGTTATTGTACATAAACAGGGGAATTACTCCGCATACATTTCCGCCGTTTTCCAAAACAGCCTCTGTGACCGCAGCCATCAGTCCTCTGATTCCGCCTCCGTTTACGCAAGTAATGGAATGCTCTGCCAGAAGTTTCCCTAATTTTCCGGCCGCTTCGAAATAAACGGGTGAAATTCGTGAGCTGGCAGACGCATAAACGGTTATCGTTTTTATTTTTTGTGACATATATATCATTGTGCCGTTTTTACTTGTTCGTATCATAAATACGATTCGGCTTTATTGTGTACAAAATTACTATTTTTTTTATTTATACAAGAATTATTCTTAACTTTGCAGACCTTTTAAAAATAAGAGATAACGTGGGACGTTTTGATTTATATAAAGTTGATCTAAAAAATATGCAACAGAATGTTCAGGAATGTGAATATTTGTTGGATAATCGATTTTTTGCTATTATTGACGGTGAAGATATTCAGAAAGGAAAAATCAAAACCGGGCTTACCATTACCAAAAGAGGCAGCGCGTTTGATCTTTCATTTACATTCAAAGGAATCGTAATTGTTCCTTGCGACCGATGCTTAGATGATATGGATTTACCTATCGATACCACCGCGCATTTAATTGTAAAATTCGGGAAAGATTATTCGGAAGAAAGTGATGAGATTGTGGTTATTCCCGAAACGGAAGGAATAATTAATTTGGCGTGGTTCTTATATGAATTTGTAGCCCTGGCTATTCCAATCAAGCATGTTCATGTTCCGGGAAAATGCAACAAGCAAATGACTTCCAAGTTGAAAAAACATTCGTCTAAACAGAGAGACGAGGATGATCAATCTTTCGATACGGATGATGCTGACGATATTATCATCACCGATGACGAACCGGAAGACGAGGAAAGACCCGACCCGCGCTGGGATACACTGAGAGGATTGAAAGAAGATTAAATATTAATATTTTAACAGAATAAAAATGGCACATCCTAAACGAAGAACAGGAAAAACAAGAAGAGACAAAAGAAGAACGCATGACAAAGCGAAACTTCCTCAGATAGCTATCGATCCGACAACGGGAGAATATCATTTGTATCACCGCGCACATTGGTACGAAGGAAAATTATACTACAAAGGAAAAGTAATCATCGATAAAGCAACGAAAGCTTAATAATCCTACAATTACACATACAGAATGAAAAAACCCTAAACGGATGAGCGAGATCGTCTTTTAGGGATTTTTCTGTTTTTCCAAATATAAACAATCATGAATAAAGTAAATGCAGTTATCACGGGAATAGGTAGTTATATCCCTCAATATGTGTTGACAAACAATGAAATTTCAAAGTTTGTGGAAACATCCGATGAATGGATTTCTAAAAGAATCGGAATAAAAGAACGGCGTATATTAAAACCGGAAGAAGGGAAAGGAATTACTTATTTAGCCGAAAAAGCGATACTTGATTTGAAAAGCAAAAAAGATTTCGATCCATTGGAGATTGAAGCTATTATTTTTGCTACATCAACTCCCGATTACATACTCCCAAATTCAGCATCCCTGATTGCCTATCGAATGGGCATGACAAACGCTTTCGGGTTCGATTTGGGCGCCGCTTGCAGCGGATACATTTTCGGGTTGGAAGTCGCACAAGCGTTTATTTTATCACGAAAATACAAAAAAATATTGGTTCTCTCCGGAGATGTATTATCAACTATTACAGACTACATGGACAGGAATACCTGCCCCATTTTTTCGGATAGCTGCAGCGCCACTTTATTGGAAGCCACTACAGAAGACGTTGGTATCGTGGACGCTATTCTGCACTCCGACGGAAATAGTTTGGAATCGCTGCGCATGTTGGGCGGAGGTTCGATAAATCCGGCAAGCCGGGAAACAGTCGATAACCGAATGCATTACATTTGGCAAGACGGCAAAGTGGTGTTCAAGCGTGCGGTGACCGATATGAGTAATACGTGCACCGAGCTGATGAAGCGAAATCATTTAACGATAGACGATATCGACTGGATTATTCCTCATCAGGCGAATATACGCATTATCAACGCAGTAGCCGAACGGCTGGATGTTCCGATGGATAAAGTTACCGTTAATATTGAAAAATACGGCAATTCAAGTGCCGGAACCATACCGCTTTGTGTTCAGGAGTGGGAATCGCAATTTAATAAAGGCGATAAAATCATCCTGACCGCTTTCGGCGCCGGATTCACTTGGGGCGCTACCTATTTGAAATGGGGATATGATCCGACATAAATCAGGATTTGTAAATATCGTCGGAAATCCGAATGTGGGAAAATCGACGCTGATGAACGGATTGGTGGGAGAACGAATTTCCATCATTACGTCGAAAGCGCAAACTACCCGTCACCGGATCGTGGGTATTGTCAACACCGACGATATGCAAATTGTCTATTCCGATACACCCGGTGTATTGCGTCCCAATTATAAACTGCAAGAGAGCATGTTGAACTTTTCCGAGTCTGCTTTGGGCGATGCCGATGTATTGATTTATGTGACAGATGTCGTTGAGAAAATCGACAAAAACAATTTTTTTATAGAAAAAGTTCAAAAGGTAACTTCTCCTTTGTTATTGGTAATCAATAAGATTGATTTAAGTAACCAAAAAGAATTGGAGAACTTGGTATCGGAACGGCAAACCCTTTTTCCTCAAGCGGAAATTATTCCGATATCGGCAACCAATAAATTCAATCTCGAATATCTCCGCAAACGGATAGAAGAACATATTCCCGATTCGCCGCCTTATTTTGAGAAAGATACGCTAACAGACCGTCCCGCTCGTTTCTTTGTTACGGAAATTATTCGGGGAAAAATATTGATGTATTATCAAGAGGAAATTCCTTATGCCGTGGAAGTGGTTGTGGAACAATTCAAAGAAACACAGGAACTAATTCGCATCAGGGCTGTCATCATTGCTGAACGGGAATCTCAGAAAGGGATTATTATCGGCAATCAGGGAAAAGCATTAAAGAAAGTCGGCACCATGGCGCGCCAAGACCTCGAACGGTTTTTTGGTAAAAAAATATTTCTCGAATTGTTTGTTAAAGTAGAGAAAGATTGGCGAAACCGAGATGCTGTTTTACGAAACTTCGGATACAAAATCGATTAAATAATATGAGCAACATTGTCGCTATCGTCGGTCGCCCGAATGTCGGGAAATCGACCTTATTCAATCGCTTGACACAAACCAGACAGGCGATTGTCAATGAAGAAGCCGGTACTACCCGCGACCGGCAATACGGGAAAGCGGAATGGGACGGAAAGGAATTTTCCATTATCGATACCGGTGGATGGGTACTTAATTCGGATGATATTTTCGAAGAAGAAATCAATAAACAGGTTCAGATAGCGATCGAAGAAGCCGATATTATCCTTTTCCTTGCAGATATAATACACGGCATCACCGGATTGGACGAACAAATTGCCGATATGCTGCGAAGAAGTAAAAAAGAAGTACTGCTAATCGCCAATAAAGCCGATAATTTTGAAATGCACTTGCAAGCTGCCGAACTTTATGCATTAGGATTGGGAGAACCTTATCCTGTTTCGGCTATCAACGGTTCCGGCACCGGAGATTTATTGGATGTTATCGTTTCAAAATTCAGTAAATCGGAAACGGAAGAAATAGAAGAAGGTATTTCCAAATTTGCTGTCGTAGGACGTCCCAATGCCGGAAAATCATCGCTCATTAACGCCTTCATCGGTATAGAAAGGAATATTGTAACCGAAATTGCCGGCACCACCCGCGATTCCATTTATACTTTATACGACAAGTTCGGATTAAAATTCTACTTGGTTGATACTGCCGGTATCCGGAAAAAAAATAAAGTCAACGAAGATTTGGAATATTATTCGGTTATTCGTGCCATTCGGGCGATTGAAAACGCGGATGTCTGTATTCTGATGATAGATGCCACTCGAGGTATCGAATCGCAGGATGTCAATATTTTTTCACTGATTCAAAAAAATAAAAAAGGATTAGTGATTGTCGTAAATAAATGGGATTTGGTGGAAAACAAAGATTCGAAAGTAATCAAAACATTTGAAGAAGCCATCCGGGAACGTACAGCGCCTTTCACGGATTTTCCGATCATTTTTTCTTCGGCACTTACAAAACAACGTATTTTTAAGATATTGGAAACGGCTAAAATAGTTTACGACACCCGGAAAACCAAAATTCCTACGCACAAGCTGAATGAAATCTTACTTCCGATTATCGAAAAGACACCACCTCCCATGTATAAAGGAAAGGTGGTGAAAATTAAATACATTACCCAATTGCCTAACACAACGGTTCCGAGCTTTGTTTTCTTCTGCAATCTGCCGCAATGGGTAAAAGAACCGCACAAGCGTTTTCTTGAAAATCAATTGCGAAAGTACTGGAAACTGTCCGGAACACCGATCAATGTATTTATGCGGGAAAAATAAATAATTAAAATTTATAGGCAATACCAAGCTCCAAAGGCGCTATGCCATAACCTAATTCGCCAAAAACGGCAATATCGTTTGTAAAATAATATCTTGCACCTATAAACCAGGAAGATATAAATCCACTCCCGGATAGATTCGCATCAGCATGACTGTAACTGACGATATCATATCCAAGCATTAATCCTGCATAGGTATCTAATTTTTCTACAAATTGATAGTGAAAAAGACCGCGAGGTCCGATAATAAGATCGCTTATGCCCCAATTATTACCACCTTTCGATCCAAATGATGTATAAGCCAAATATCCTCCGACACCAATCCCGCCTTTACCATTAAATAAGTCGAGAATCCCGTATTCAAATGAACCGGATATGGGAGGAACTTTGTTTGAATAACCGCTCCAACTGATATAACTGCCAATGCCTATACCTAATTGAGCCACTTTGTCTCCCTTATTAAAGGCTTCTTCTTGGGCGGAAACACCGTGATTAAACCCCCATAAAACTAAAAATGCCATAAAAATTTTTACAATAAAAATCTTTTTCATAATAATTTATTTATTTATTTATTGCCTACTTTACCTCGGGCTTCAGCATTCCCTTTCCGATGAGTTAGATTTTCTCAATAAACCGAGTGTTAACCATATATATTTGCTGCAAAAATAACAGGTTTATTTATTAAAACAAAGAAATTTCGGATAAAATATTGTACTTTTGTCGAAAAAAAAGAGATGGATTATCTAATTTACTTTATTAAAGCTCAAAAAGCCGCAAGTGTTTTATCGCGTTTACCCGAAGAAAAAGCGAATGAAATACTTCTTTCAATCGGAGAAAACATAATCAAGGAAACGAACTATATATTGTCGGAAAATCAAAAAGATTTGAACCGAATGGATATTTCCGATCCCAAATACGATCGGTTGAAACTGACGAGCGATCGTATCGAAGGGATGGTCTCCGATTTGAAAACAGTCGCTCATTTGCCTTCGCCAATCGGCAGGATACTGAACGAAACAGTTCGACTCAACGGTCTGAAAATCACCAAGCGCAGTGTTCCTTTCGGATTGATCGGCGTTATTTTCGAATCGCGCCCCAATGTATGTCTCGACGTATTTTCTCTCTGTTTCAAATCGGGAAACGTGTGCATTTTGAAAGGAGGTTCGGATGCGGAATATTCTGTGCTTGCTTTGGTAAAAATAATTCAAGAAGTGTTGAATTCATGCGAAGTTCCCGGCGAATGTTGTACTTTGCTTCCGGTTGAAAGAGAAGCAACAGCTGCCTTACTGAACGCCGAAGGAATCGTTGACTTGATTATTCCACGCGGTAGCCGGGGACTGATTGATTATGTTCGCAAAAATGCTACAATACCGGTTATCGAAACAGGCGCCGGTATTTGTCACACTTATTTTGACGTTGACGGAAACAAAGAAATCGGTCAAGCGATTATTAACAATGCCAAAACGAGGCGCGTAAGCGTTTGCAATGCCTTGGATTGTTTGATAATCCACGAAGAGCGATTGCCCGATTTAGCTTTTCTTTGCGATCAATTGAAAGAAAGCCGGGTCATCATCTACGCCGATGAAAAAGCCTATCAAGCGCTCAGCGGAAATTATCCGGAGGATTTGCTTCAACACGCAACAGCTGAAAGTTTCGGTACGGAATTTCTTGATTACAAGATGAGCATTCGAACGGTTACTTGCGGGGAGGAAGCTTTGGAACACATTGCGCAATACAGTTCCAAACACAGCGAGTGTATTATCTCGGAAAATCCTGAAACGACAGCTTTGTTTCTGAATTTGGTCGATGCGGCTTGCGTATATGAAAATGCTTCAACCGCGTTCACCGATGGCGCGCAATTCGGTCTGGGAGCCGAAATCGGAATCAGCACACAAAAATTACATGCCCGCGGTCCGATGGCTTTGGAAGAATTAACTACCTATAAATGGATTATTCAAGGGAAAGGACAAATAAGGAAGTAATATGAGAACATTTATAAACGTAAAAGATTTAGGAGATTTGAAAGGGGCGCTGAAAGAAGCGTTTGAAGTTAAGAAAAATCGTTTTGCCTACCAAGAACGGGGAAAGAACAGAACCTTGTTAATGGTATTTTTTAATTCCAGTCTGCGCACGCGCTTGAGTACGCAAAAAGCCGCCATGAATTTGGGCATGAATACCATCGTCCTCGATATCAATCAAGGAGCATGGAAGTTGGAGACCGAACGAGGCGTTGTCATGGATGGCGACAAATCCGAACATATTCTTGAAGCAATCCCGGTGATGGGTTCATATTGCGATATTATCGGAGTGCGTTCGTTTGCTCAGTTCGAAAACAAACGGGACGATTACAATGAAAGTATTCTCAATCAATTCATTCAGTATTCCGGACGACCTGTTTTCAGCATGGAAGGCGCTACCACTCATCCCTTGCAAGCGTTTGCCGATTTGATTACCATTGAAGAATATAAAACCAAACAACGACCGAAAGTGGTCTTGTCTTGGGCGCCGCATCCAAGAGCTTTACCGCAAGCAGTGCCTAATTCTTTTGCCGATTTCATGAATGAAGCCGACGTGGATTTCGTCATCACGCACCCGGAAGGTTATGAACTGGATTCTTCGTTCGTTCGGGGAGCAAAGGTGGAATACGACCAATTGAAGGCTTTTAAAGGAGCCGATTTCATTTACGCCAAAAACTGGTCGCCTTTTGAAGATGCCAATTACGGACAAGTCATCAATAGGGACAGGAATTGGACGGTCGATACCGCTAAAATGAATCTGACCGATTCGGCTTTTTTTATGCATTGCCTCCCCGTTCGCCGCAACATGATTGTAACGGACGACGTGATCGAAAGTCCCCAATCGATTGTCATTCCCGAAGCCGCCAATCGTGAAATCTCTTGTCAAGTCGTTTTGAAACGAATGTTGGAAACATTATAAAGCGTATTTCTTTATCCATTCGTCAATGGCGCTCAGCACATTGGGCGAAATTGTTTCTTCGATGGTGCTGTATTCGGCGGGAAGACCGGTGGTGCTATGCTGGAACAAGTGATTGATATCGGACATCTTTAAAGTGCTTACCGGACCTTTTACCAATGATTTTATCCGATTCAAATTGATATCGGCAGGAACTTGCAAGTCTTTTGCGCCGCCTATCGCAAATACGGGACATTTTATTTTTGATAATGCCTCGGTGGGATTACAGTTCAATGTTGATTTCATTTCCGGAGCCATCAGTTGTCTAACCGCTTCTTGGAATGCCTCTTTAACAGCTTCATTGCCTTTGAGCGAATCGGGCAAGGCTTCGGCGGTAAGTTTTTCCATGTTTTGCGAAATGAAATTTTCCGGATATTTGTTGACAAGATTAGTTACAATATCCATAAACGCCTGACTCTTTGCTATATCTTCATCGGATATTCCCATTGCTTTAGACAATGTATAGCGTTGCATTCGCAACAAACTGTCGCCCGGAATAGCCATTCCCGCCATGGATATAATGAAAGCGATATTGTTGTTCTTTTCACTCGCCAACATGAATGCAATGGTGCCGCCTACGCTGTGTCCGATGATTCCCAGCTTTTTCGGATTGATTTCTTTTCGTGTTTTCAGGTAATTGACTGCCGCTTTGGCATCCGATGCAAAATCGTTGAGACCGGCGGTTGCATAATTACCGCCCGATTCACCCACTCCTCGGTCGTCGTAACGCAAGACTGCTATACCGTTACGAGTTAAGAAATCGGATAATACAAGGAAAGGGCGGTGTCCGAATACTTCTTCATTTCTGTTTTGCGGACCGCTGCCCGAAACAAGAACCACTGCCGGAAAATTCTTTCCTTTTTCGGGACAAGTGAATGTTCCCGCAAGCGTGATGCCCGCCTCTTTATTATCAAACCGCAGATCTTCCGATTTATACGGATAAGGCAGTTGCGGGTCTTGTATTCTGGCAATGGCTTTTACATCCTGCGGCGTTCTTGTCAGAGTCATCGGAATCGACAATATGCTTTGCTTGAATGTTCCAACAATAGAATCGGTTTTGAACTCGCCTTCGTACAGCAATCCGATTTTGTTAATCGCCAGCGACAATTTTGAGCCGTCGAACGTAATAGTTTCAACCTGAATCCCGAAAGCATTTTGGTCCGGGCTGTCCATCGTGGCGGTATAGGTTTCGCCTGTTTTGTTGATGTGGAAGACAAGTCGTAATTTTAATTCATTCAAAACGCCGTTCCATTGACCTGTAATGTCTTTCGAAAAAACTGATACTGCCAATAATAACAGGCTTGTCGATAAAATAATAATTCGTTTCATATTGCTTCTGTTTTATGTTTTATATTCTTAATTGCAAGGAACAAGGCAAGAAAATTAATCGCTTGCATGACAAACGATGACGTATGACTGAACGACACATCTAAATGTGCACCCAATTTTAAATCCCAATCCGGCTGACAATCGAATAAATCAAAGCGGCAAGCAAGGCACTCACGGGTATGGTGAGAATCCATGCCCAAAGAAGATTGATGGTAACACCCCAACGGACAGCCGATAATCGTTTCACGGCTCCAACACCCATAATCGCTCCCGTGATGGTATGAGTGGTACTCACGGGAATTTTCAGAATTTCTGTAAGGAATAAAGTCATGGCGCCGGCTGTTTCGGCGCAAACTCCTTCCAATGAATTGACTTTCGTAATTTTTGTGCCCATGGTTTTCACGATACGCCAGCCTCCCATCATGGTTCCAAGCCCGATTGCAGCGAAACAGGTTAAAGGCACCCACTCCGGTACATCATTGACCGTACCAATCATTCCAGTGGCAATCATTGCTGTGGCAATGATTCCCATCACTTTCTGCGAATCGTTCAATCCGTGTCCGATACTGAATAATCCCGATGAAAGCAATTGAAGTCTTCTGAACATAAATTCAGCTTTATGAGGCCTCACATTCTTGAAAATCCATAATACGGCAATTGTAATGATTGCCGAGATAACCATTCCGATTAATGGAGCCAATACGATAAAAGAAGCAATTTTAATAATAACAGCCGATTGTATGCATTTAAATCCGCCGGCACAAATTGCCGCTCCCGCAAATCCGCCGATTAATGTATGCGACGACGAGGACGGAATACCAAACCACCAGGTCAATAAATTCCAGAAAATCGCAGCAATCAATCCGGATAAAATAATTGGCAACGTAATGTATTGTTCCCAAACGACTTTTGATACTGTTTGAGCGATACCGAATTCACCTATAATATGTTTGGCGATGAAATAGGCAATGAAATTGAATGATGCCGCCCATAAGACGGCTTGAAAAGGGGTTAACACCCGCGACGCTACAATCGTTGAGATGGAATTAGCTGCGTCGTGAAACCCGTTAATAAAATCAAAAACTACCGCCAAAACAATAACACTAATCAATAAAATCATGAGTTGTTTTTTTTAATTAGGCGTATTTTACGATCATGGTTTTCAGAATTTTGCCTACGGCGTTTATCCTGTTTGCAGCCTTTTCCAATTCTTGAATAATCTCTTTCAATTTAATTAATTCCAACGTTCGAATATCACTTTTAAAAAGAGCGGATGTTCCTCTTTCATAAACCCTGTCGGCTTCTTCTTCGAGGAGCTTGATTTCTTTGAGGTGTTCTCTGATTTGCTTGTCTGATTTTCTCAGGATAGTTAATTCGTTGACGGCGGACTTAATCTCAGCGGCGCCTTTTTTAATGATAACCGCCATTTCCAGGGTAGCCGGCGGTAGCGTTTCAGGAGAAAACAGCATCACTTTTTGTGCCACACGATTGATGATATCAATTACATCATCCATGTTATCGGTCAATTCGGTTATGTCTTCCCTGTCGAACGGCGTAATGAACGTTTCATTGAGCATTTGAAACATTTTCCCCGTTACCTTATCGCCGTTGGATTCTTCCGTTTTAATTAACCGGCTCAATTTTCCGATTCGTTCACGATCGTCGATTGAAGTAAATAATTCTTGTAAAAGAGCTGCTGTTTTATCTATGATTTCTGCAATTTCTACCATCAATGGAAGAAACTTTACATCTTTCGGAGTAAAAATACTCAAAATACTGTTAATTTTCATGCGTAGGTATTTTTTTTTCTCACCTATCTATTATGTGGCAAAATTACAATTTTATCTTTGATTGACAAAGAAAAAATGCAGAAAAATTTTATAGCCGAAGATACATAATTATTGCGATTTTTCTTATCTTTACGCTCGGAAATACCCTTTTTGCGTGAACGAAATTTATTCTATCATATCTATCGTTGCGGCGGGCAGCCTGCTCTTCGTTTTCGGCTTGCTTTTCCTGCTTCTTATTGTCCCCGATCGTCCGTTGCTCTACAACTATCGTATAGCGCGGCGAACGATGGCTTTCTCTTACTTATTTTTTGCCGTTGTTGAGATACTGAAAGGCGCCTATACTTATACGCATGTTTCAGGAAGTAATATCATGTTGATACAGACGGTAATATTATCCATTGCCTTTTCTCAGGCATTACTGTTTTCTTATTCGCTGATTGTGTTGGTGAATGTCCGTTTTGCCGATCGGCGGCTCTTTAATCGGGAGTTGATTCCCGTTTTGTCGTTAATAGCCGTTCTTTTCATCGCTTATATTGCTTGTCCCCGTCTCTGTTTCCGCTTTCTCTTTTATGTCTTTATCCTGCTGTATTCCGCTCAGTTGGTGCGTTATACCCATTTATTTCTTACGAATTACCGCATCTTCCGTTTTCGATTGGACAACTACTATTCCGAAAGCGAATCCAAACGCTTGCACTGGATTGTCTTTTCGTTTTTTGCTTCGCTTGTCATCGGTGTCATGGCTATGTTTACGGCTTTATCCGGTGTGCTGCTTGCCGCCCTGATTTTCTCTATTATTGTCATCGTTTTCTATACTTTCTTCGCCATCAGTTTCTTCAATTATCCATACCTGTTTCAACGAATTATCGAACAGTCAATGAATGATGATGATGAGCCCGAAGAGCCGGTGCAACCGAAAAATGACTCTAAACCTTTCAATGAGGCTTTTGCTCAGCTCGAAAAGCGGATTGAACTGTGGATTGCCGACAAGGGTTTCACTGAACAGGGAATCACTATTGACATAATGTCTGCTAAACTTATAACAAACCAAAAGTACCTCTCCACTTATATTAATACCTATAAAAAGCAAACTTTCCGCGAATGGATAAATGAATTGCGAATAGAAGAAGCCAAAATCCTGTTGCTGCAATATCCGGAAATGCCTCTGAAAGAAGTTGCTTCTCAGGTAGGGTTTTCCGATAAAAGCCATTTTTTGCGGCAATTCAAAAAATTGACCAACGTATCCCCGACAATCTGGAAAAATATTGTTCATGCGCAATCTTTTCCTGTTTTGACACCAAAGCGACCGTAAAATTTCTTGTTTTGACACCTCTTCATCTTCCTGCTTTGCCTATTTTTGCAGCGTGCATAATGCTTTTTGTAACTGCCATAAAGACACATCAATGAACTGTAATTTTTATTATTTTTTCGCTCTCGCCGGGTTCGTATTGTCGGTAATAGCGTTAGGAATTTTACTTTATTATACTCGGCAAATCGAGAAAAAGAACCGCAGTTTGACTCGGCAAATCATGGAACTGATAAAGCAACAGAAATTGCTCGATGATGAACTTCAAGAGAAAATTTCCTCCGTCCCGACGGAAGATAAAGAAGATAAAAAGGAAGAAATACAAGACGGATTTTGTCCCGAAACGCGCAAAGACAAGTTGTGCGTTGCCATTCACGATATCTTAGTCAAAGACAAAGCCTACCGTAACCCCGTTCTTACCCGCGATTATGTGATAGAACGTTTGGGAACCAACAAAGAACTGTTTGTTGACGCTTTTTATTCCTGTTTCCGGACAACCTTCTCCGACTATATTAATATACTTCGGCTGAAAGATGCCACGACTCTGCTTGAAAAGTCTGATTTGTCGATAGAAGCCATTTCTGAAAAGATCGGCTTTGGAACCATCCGCACTTTTCAACGGCAGTTCCAAGCCAAATACAGCATGACGCCAAAAGATTTCCGCAAATCGGTGAAAAAACCCGATGCCAATTAATTCCAATATTTCGGCAAAATATATTACTTTTGTGCGATTAAAATTGAAAAGCAAATGCTGATGCTTCCCATAAAAGTAAAAAATGTTTTTAAATCATTCAAGGATGTGCAAGCCGTACGCGGTATATCACTTTCCATACAATCCGGAGAATTTGTTGCTTTGCTTGGTCCGAACGGCGCCGGGAAAACCACCATGGTTGAAATGATGGAGGGCTTACGCAAACCCGACAGCGGCGAGATTCGGGTGATGGGGATGACTTGGGAGAAACATGAAAAGGCTCTGCGGAAAATCATCGGCTTGTCGCTGCAAGAAACCCGTTTTGCCGAAAAACTTTCCGTTCGCGAAACCTTGCGTCTTTTTGCAAGTTTTTTCGAGTTGGGAACCCCGCGTGTGAATGAAGTAATCGGATTGACCGGCTTGGAAGCGAAGCAAAAGTCGATGGTCGGAACGCTCTCGGGCGGGCAGCGTCAACGGTTGGCATTGGCGGTTGCTCTCTTGAATCGCCCGCAAATTCTTTTCTTAGATGAACCGACTACCGGACTTGACCCTCATTCCCGCTTCGATTTCTGGAATATTCTGAAAGAATTGAAAATGCGGGGAGAAACGACGTTGATTCTCACGACTCATTATATGGAAGAAGCCGAAACCTTGTGCGACAGGATAATCATTATGGATGAAGGTGTAATTCTCAGAGAAGGAAAATTGGAAGAACTATTGGGTGAAAATGCCCGCAATTTGGATGAATTGTTTATTAATCTGACCGGAAAAACCTTACTTGAAGATCCAAATGTAATCAAGGAATAGAATGAAATCAATCAAAAATACACAACTCTATCAGCTGACTTATACGTTTTTTTTGGGAAACATCCGCGAGCCGGAAGTGCTTTTCTGGGGAATCCTTTTTCCCGTGCTTATCTCCATCGGTTTGGGACTTGCGTTTACTCAAACCTCCGAATCGAAATTCCATATCATGGTTGTGGAAGAAAATAAAACGGATTTGGATTCGCTATTGAATATCTATGCGGTTAGTAATCTTAAAGCCGGAAAAGAAGTATTTATTTGGAAAATCGAAGATAAAATTATAGGAAATACTGAATTTAGTTTTACGCGCAGCGATTGGAAATCGGCGATTATTTCGTTGAAGCGCGGAGAGTCGGAACTCATTGTCACCGATTCGGCAGGAAAAGTCCGTTATCATTTTGACCCGCATAATTCTCAAGCGCAGTTGGCTTACATGAGACTTACGGCTTTGATAAAGTCGCCCGCTTCTACTGCGGATACAGGACAAAACCAAATCAGTCCGTTGACGTTGAAAGGAGTGCGCTATATTGACTTCCTCATCCCGGGCATTTTATCGATGGGAATCATGAGTTCTATCCTGTGGGGAATCAGTTATACGATTATCGAACTCCGTTCACAGAAATTGTTAAGACGGATGGTAGCTACTCCGATGAAAAAGTCCAATTACTTGATTGCATTGATGTTTGTCAGGATATTGATGAATGTGGTGGAAGCTTTGATATTGATACTTTTTGCCATGCTTTTATTCGGGATCCGTATTCAGGGGAATATCGGAGCATTAGCGGTTTTGTTTTTCGCAGGAAATATTGCTTTCACCGGTCTTGCCATACTGATTTCAACTCGAACGGCTAAAACGGAAGTCGGCACCGGATGGATTAATGCCGTGCAAATGCCTATGATGATTCTTTCGGGGATTTTCTTCAGTTATCATAATTTTCCCGCATGGAGTATCCCGGTAATTAAAGCGCTGCCTTTGACCGCGCTCACCGACGGTGTTCGAAGCATTTTTAACGAAGGAGCGGGTTGGGTGGAAATTATCACTCCTTCAATCGCTTTGTCGGCTTTCGGAATCGTTTGCTTCATAATCGGGAGTCGGCTATTTAAGTGGTTTTGATTTTGCCGGATAAAAAATATTCGTTACTTTTATGTTCTAAATTCTACACTTTATGGAACGAAAAAGTGTAGCAGAATTCACAAAATGGAAACGAATATCATTACGAATTACATCGCCGATATGGGCAAATATTCCACACCTGCACTTACGAGTAAAACAATTGCTACTTTTCAGAGTATCCCTTCACAATTGGCAAAGGAAAATCATAAATTTCAGTTCAAAATTATCAAATCGGGTGCACGGGCAAAAGATTATCAGGAGTCGCTCGACTGGCTTTTCAACTCTGATATTGTCCGCAAATGCACGATGGTTTCGGCAGGCAATTTTCCGTTGACGGCATTTGCCAATCCGACATTTTATAAGGCTTATCTTTCTGATGTTGGCTTGCTTGAGGCTCAGTACCAAATACCCGAAGCAGCATATTTGAGTAGTTTTAGCGCTTTCGATAATATAAAAGGTTCTTTGGCGGAAAATTATGTGATGAATGCTTTAACCTCTTCGGGCTACGAGCCTTTTTATTGGGAAAGCGAAGGCAAAGCGGAAGTCGATTTTGTAATTCAAGATAAGAGGGGAAATATTGTACCGGTAGAGGTAAAATCAAGCGAGAATGTAAAAGCTAAATCGCTGAAAGTTTTTTGCGAACGCTACCACCCGGCAACAATTTATCGCATCTCGGCAAAAAATTTTGGTTTTGAAACCGGTATAAAATCAGTTCCGCTGTATGCAGCTTTTTGTATCTGATTATCCCTGAATTTCATCCATTATCCCAAACAACTCTTCTACAGTATTAGCTCTTAGCATGGCTACTTTCATTGGTTTGAAATCCGGGATTCCTTTGAATAGCGGGCTTGCGGCAATATGACGCCGGCTGTGCAAAATACCTCTTCGCTCATCCAACCGATTTACGCTTTGCAACACTTGCTTTTTCAGAATATCTAAATAATAGGCAAACGGTTGTTTTTCCGGTAATTTTCCGGTATGCAGGAACGTTTTTATTTCTTTAAAAATCCATGGACAGCCGATGCTTGCCCTTCCGACCATCAGGGCGTCCACTCCAAACCGGTCGAAAGCTTCCTCGCATTTTTCGGGAGAATTAAGATCGCCGTTGCCGATAATGGGAATATGCATCTGCGGATTATTTTTCACTTCGCCGATAAGCGTCCAATCGGCTTCGCCCGAATACATTTGTGCACGTGTACGCCCGTGTATGGTGAGCGCTGCAATTCCGCAATCCTGCAATTGCTCGGCTAAATCGACAATGATTTTGGATTTGTCGTCCCAGCCCAAACGTGTTTTCACCGTGACGGGAATCCGGACGGCTTTGACAACTTCGCGGGTAATCGCCAGCATTTGTTCGGGATTGCGCAACATTCCAGCGCCGGCGCCTTTCGACGCTACTTTTTTTACCGGACAACCAAAATTTAAATCGAGAATATCGGGACGGGCTTCTTCACAAATCCGGGCGGCTTCGACCATTGCATCCACTTCTTTTCCGTATATCTGCATCGCCACCGGACGTTCCTCATCGGAAACTTCCAATTTGGCTTTAGTCTTGTTGACGTGCCGAATCAATGCATCGCTCGAAATAAATTCCGTGTAAACCATATCCGCTCCGAAATCTTTGCACAAAAGACGAAAAGAAATATCGGTTACATCCTCCATCGGAGCAAGAAAAACGGGATATTTATCAAATGTAATTTTACCAATCTGCATAGCGAGTGCAAAATTAGCATATTTTTCCGTATAATAATCCGATTACATAGATTGAGTAACTGCCGATTCCCAAAAAACCGGCAGGAAATGACGGACTATGTAATACTATCGTAACGCTTTTGCCCAAATAAGGTTGCTATTCATTTGAAGCGCTTGTGCAAACTCTGCCTGTGCCACCTGATTATTGCCTTCATAAAGGAAAACCAGACCATTGAGGTATCGCAAATAAGCCGGATGTTCGGTGTTGGAGCCGTCTTTACCAAATTTGGAATATTCGTCGATTACCTCAGGACTTTTTATTTGCTCATCCACTTGAGATTTCAGTGACTTAATCAATTGATCGGCTTCTTTGGAAAATCCAAGTTCTTTAAGCGATTGCGCTTGGAAGAAAACATTTTCACTCAACGATTGCGGCGTCCCTGAGCGCCGACGCGAAGACAATTGGTCACCCGCCGCCGTTTCAAAGCAATCGAGAGCCTTGTCTGCATCACCCTTTGCCTTGTAAGCCAAGCCCATGTAGTAGTAACCCTTCGGACTGTGTCCGCCATCCGAAGGACGTCCTGTTTCCAGATTGTCGGGATAAAGGTCTGCCGCTTCAAATTCCTGTATGGCAGCGTCATACATTTTACTATTCAATAAATTTAATCCTTTCAGCAAATGAGCATCGACATAAATGTTATGCACTTCTCCGCCGCCTTCCCAAACATGAAAATGCCTTTCGTCGAGAATCTGTATTGCCATGTCATAATTGCCTGTTTCATTATAGAGTATCAGCAGCCGAATTACGGCATCGTCATGCTTCATGGTGGTAGTCCGGTTTTTCTCTAACAATGCGAGACGTTCGTTAGCCGGTTTGCCTGCGCGCTCGTAGAGTTGATCCAATTCGAGCAACACACGCGGATCGGAGGCATTGGCTTTGAGCGACTGTTCGTAAGCGGCAATCGCATCTGTCGTGCGACCTTCCCTGCCGTAACCAAAGCCCAGATTGCGTTCTGCATGAGCAAAAAGCGGATCGGCTTTCACGGCAGCTTCCCAGGCGGCAATCCCTTTTTCCTTTTGTTCAAGAAAATAATAAAGATTACCCAGATAGAATAAAGCTTTGCTGTCGTTGAGGTTCACTGTTTGCGGAGCTTGAAGTATGTCTATTTCTTCGAGGCGGAAAGGAAAACAATAGTCAGACGGCTGAGCAGCGGCTTTTTGGAACAAGCTTATTGCTTCATCTTTGTCGCCGAGTTTAAGATGATAATATCCTTCGTAATAATAAACCATCGGCGATGAAATATAAGGTTCACCCGCTTTTACTGCTTCGTTTAGTAAATCTGCCGCTTCTTGCCAAGCGCCAATGTTGCCATAATCCAACGCTGCTTCGAGAAGTTCTTGGAGGCTTACAAAACCTTTACCTCTTTCGGATTGCGCGTTCACGGCGAATGGCGCAGACGCTCCTGTCCCGGCAAGAAAACTTTGTTCGAAAGTTGCCCAATAGTCAAGCGGATCAATTGCCGTCGCTTGCTTAAGCAATTCGGAGGCTTCCTCCGGCTTTCCTGTCTTTCGCAACAGCCAAGCTTTGAATACAAGCGCTTTCGTATCCCGCGCTCCTCCATACAACGATTGAGTAATAAGTTCTGTTGCTTGTGAATAATTACCTGACAGGGAAGCAATTTGTGCCAGCGCCGTGTAGGCGGGATGTTGGAAAGCGGGATATTGGGTCGCTTTCCAATATTGATCGGCTGCCTCTTTCATTTTGCCCTGCATAAAATAAACAAGTCCAAGATAATAATGTGGCTCAGTATCTTTTGTCACCGTGTAATCTTTTGTCAATCGGGTAATAGCACGAAGAAGCCGTTCTTCGGCAAGCTGCCATTCCCCTCTTCGGGCATAGTGCAGACCGACTGCTGTATTCACCCTTGCATCGCAGGAATCGCGTTTCAGGGCTTCGTTATAAAAATTCATCGGATCGAGTCGGGCATTGTAAAACTGCTCGACGCGTTGCCCTGCCAAATAAAGTTCTTCTACGGTTTTGTATTCTTCTACCGGTTTTGCCGCTTCCACTGCTTCCGGCAATGGTTTTTCTTCCGATACAACCGGCTGATAAGCCACTAACTCTTTTCCGGAAGCATCGAACAACGCAACGCGCAAGTCGGTATCTTTCGTATCCGGCGGAACATCAATCTCTGTGGTGAAGGGCGTTGCGGGGTCGATAGCAATGGTTTTCTCGAAAATATTCCGGGAATTGTTCGTCAAAACTACTTTGGCATTTTCAAACTTACCGGAGGTATTAAGTCCGATGAAAACTTTTCCTTCAGCTGTTCTTTCAAGGTTAACGGCAGCATCGTCCGTAGCATTTTTCACAGAACGGATGTTGCGCAGGGGATACCATCGCTGGGTAAATTCCCGCGTTTCGCCCGGTCCTATCCAACTGTAATCGGGTTGGTTGTCGGAATATGCTCCCACCATCAGTTCGAGATAATCGCCGTCGTTGTCAGAAAGCATCTTGTTCCACATTCGGCCGCTCGGATTATTACCCCACAGGAAGAATTTTTTTCCACCTACTATGTGGTGATTAGCTACATGCACCGTTCCGGCTTCTTTTCCGTGATCATAACCTGCAAGGAAATCATCATCGAAATTCCATGCAAAGATAGAGCGCGAATCAGCCGTGAAATTCTTCCATCGGCTAAGGTCTACATCCTGATCGCTTCCCCAATACAGTTTTCCGATGGGCCATCTTGTAAACGCTACTTTCGAATGTTCGGTACCGAACTGTGTCGAAGGGGGAAATATCACTTCGTAATCGGGGTTTGCATGTACCGACACATTAGCCCAGTAGAGTAGCGACTGTACAAAAGGCGTGCGATTCATAATCTTCACTCTTGCTTCCACCCAAGAACGTCCGGGATAGACGGTTATGCCGATAGACCATTTGAGGCGTTGTCTTAATTCGGTTTCACCTACCCATATTGTTTTGCTTCCATCGGCATTTTCTTCCAATTTCCAATCGATGGGCATATAACTCGTTGCCCGATGGTGATGAGGAATATTCCACTCTACGCCGCCCGACAGCCAGGCGCCCAACATGCCGATGAGCGCCGGCTTAATACCTGTTTGACGATAGAAGATTTCATAACCATCGGTTTTATCGGTTGCCGACAAAATACGTCCTCCTATCTCTGGCAACAGGCACACTTTCATGTATTCATTTTCCAAATAGAGTGCATTGTAGGTTTTGTCCACCTTGTTATCGGTCAAAATATCGTAAAGCGGATAGGGATAAATATGCCCTTGCGCACCCTGATATACTCTTCCCGTAAAGAAGATGGCATTGGCGTCGGGAGCGCCGATTTCATACGTTGGAAGCGTAAGCGGCTTTCGTTCTATTTTTACTTCCTGTCCTAAAACGGCATTAGCACAAAAGAAAGCAACAGCAAATAGGAGTATCTTGTTTTTCATTGATGCCATTTAATTTAAAATGGATTAACAATTAGTACTGCAAAAGTATAAATTTATTTTAAATGTTTATTTATTTTACGATATTTAAAAATAACCGTTATATTTGCATAAACATAGTATCGAATGCAACAAAAAAACGTCAGTGATTACGAAATTATGGCTCCGGCAGGTTCTTACGAATCGTTGGCTGCAGCTATCCGAGCAGGAGCCGATTCCGTTTATTTCGGAGTTGAGGATTTAAATATGCGTTCGCGTTCTGCTCAGACTTTCTCGCTTGCCGATTTACACCGAATTGCACGAATCTGTTCAAAACATTGTATCCAATCGTATTTAACAGTAAATACCATTCTTTACGACAACGATATAAAACGAATGCGTGAGATTATCGACGCTGCTCGCGATGCGAATATTTCCGCTATCATTGCTTCGGATGTTGCCGCATTGATGTATGCAAGAGATATCGGTGTTGAAGTTCATCTTTCGACTCAATTGAATATTTCAAATATCGAAGCTTTGAAATTTTATGCCCGTTTCGCCGATGTGGTCGTTCTTGCTCGCGAATTGAATCTCGAACAAGTGAATGAAATCCACCGGCAAATAATCGAGCAAAACATCCGGGGTCCCGGCGGGAACTTAATAAGGATTGAAATGTTTTGTCATGGCGCTTTGTGCATGGCTGTTTCCGGGAAATGTTACCTTAGTCTGCATGAAATGAATGCTTCCGCCAATCGCGGGGAATGTAATCAAATTTGTCGCCGAGGCTACCGGGTTAAAGATTTGGAGTCGGATATTGAGCTTGCAGTTGATAATCAATACATCATGTCTCCTAAAGATTTGAAGACCATTCATTTTCTTAATAAGATGTCGGATGCCGGCGTCCGAGTCTTCAAGATAGAAGGACGTGCGCGAGGACCTGAATACGTAAAAACGGTTGTGGAATGTTATAAGGAAGCCATTCAATCCTATTGTGAAGATTCATTTTCTAACGAAAAAATCGAGGATTGGAACCGTCGCTTGGAAAAAGTGTTTAACCGCGGATTCTGGGACGGTTATTATTTGGGACAACGATTGGGCGAGTGGAGCAATCAATACGGTAACCGGGCTACCGAGAAGAAAATATATGTCGGAAAAGTTATTAAGTATTTTTCGAAATCAGGTGTTGCCGAGTTTCTGGTAGAAACGCAATCGCTTCAAGCGGGAAATAAAGTATTGGTTACCGGTCCCACTACCGGCGCTTTGATTTTTGAAGCGGAAGATATTCGGCTTGAATTAATGCAAACCGACAGGGTGCAGAAAGGCGACCGTTTTTCGCTGAAAACGCCGGCGAAAGTCAGACCCTCGGATAAATTGTATAAATTGGCGGATTCTATGGAAATGATTTCAGTATGAATAGGGAATCCCACGATCGTTTCATCGACTATGTTCCCGGTCAACTTTGCGAATTGTGACCGGCGGATACAATACTTGTTAAAAAAATGAAAAAACAACAACAAATAAAAAATGAATTTTCATTTTCTATACACTGTGTATCAAAAACGCAAGAGATTTAATAAAAATACGTAAATTAAATCAACACTTTTTATGAAATATTCAATTTTTTTTATCTATATTTGTACCGAAAATTTGAGTGAACCAATATAGCAATTGTTCAACCTACATTAAATTTACAAACTATTAAAAAATGAAAAAGCTTATCTTGTTTTTGTTCGTGCTTTGCGCGAGCATTCCTATTTCAGCACAGACCATTATTTCCGGAACAGTGGTATCCCAAGCGGATAACTCTGCATTACCGGGAGTAAGTGTTTCTGTTAGAGGAACAGCTTTGGGGACGGCAACCGATAGTTATGGGAGTTTTACCATCACTATACCCGGCGATAAAGCAGTTTTGATTTTTAAATATATCGGATTCAAAGATCAGCAGGTTTCGGCATCCGGTAGTGCAAGAAATCTGAGAGTGGCTATGAGTGAGGATACTCAGCTTTTGGATGAAGTGGTAGTCGTCGGTTATGGGACGATGAAAAAGAGCGATATTTCAGGCGCTTCTATTTCTGTCGGTGAAGACAAAATTAAAGGCTCGGTAATTACCAACATCGATCAAGCCTTGAATGGACGGGCTGCGGGAGTGGCTTCGGTTTTGACTTCCGGCGCTCCCGGATCGGCAGCTTCCATACGTGTTCGCGGTACGGCAACTATAAATGCTAATGCCGAGCCATTGTATGTTGTTGATGGTGTAGTTGTGCAGAAACAGGGCACTTCGGGCGGCGATGCTACTTTTGCTTACGCATCCCCCTTGGTGAATATCAATCCCTCTGATATTGTGTCGATGGAAATATTGAAAGACGCTTCTGCAACAGCTATTTATGGAGCGCAAGGAGCCAATGGCGTTATATTAATTACCACAAAACGCGGAAAAGCCGGCGAAGCCAAATTCTCCTATGATGGCTATGTTGGTGTTAATAATCAAGGAAAACGGCTGAAAATGATGAATTTAAGAGACTATGCCGAATTTGCCGGATCGGTTGGAAAAGAATATGATACCGGTTATGGTTCTAACGATGTAGAATTTGGCGATCCTTCATTGTTGGGAGCCGGTACTAATTGGCAAGATGCTATTTTCCAACAGGCATTGATTCAAAGCCATCAAATTTCAGCACAGGGCGGAACCGATAAAGTGAAGTATTATGTTTCCGGAGGTTATATGGGACAACAAGGGACGATCATCGGTACCGATTTTAAACGCTTCTCGTTCCGCACAAATTTGGATGCCGAATTGAAAAAATGGTTGAAATTGGGAGTAGATGCTTCGTATGCTCAGACGAATGAAAGCTTCGGCTTGACAAACGGAGATGAAGGAAATCTTACCTATTCATTAACAACACCTCCCAGTATGCCTATTTATGATTTGGATGGAAATTATTCAAGTATGGTTAAAGAAAATTATACTCAAGTAAATCCGATCGCTATGGCAATTATTCAAGATCATTTACTGGCGAGAAACAAATTGAACGGTCGTATATTTTTGGATGTCACACCGATTAAAAATTTATTATGGCATTCCGAATTGGGTTTTGACTTCAGCAACGGAAAAAGAAATGAATTTTTACCGACTTACAATTTTGGAAATGCAACCAAAACTATCAATGAGATAAGGGAACAAAGAGATAATAGTACCTATTATTCGGTAGTGAACCACTTGACATATTCAGGAAAATATCTGAAACATTCCTTCACTGCAATGCTTGGACAAGATCTTTGGGACTCGAAATATAATGGAATGAGCGCATCGGGAACAGGGCTTCCATCAGATAATATACACAGTCTTGGATTGGCAAATCCAACTTCTTATTACGCTAATTCTTACTTTGGAAGTTCATCCATGGTTTCTTTCTTTACACGTGAAACGTATAATTATGATGATCGTTATACAGGTACGTTTACGTATCGGCGCGACGGTTCTTCCAATTTCGGACCAAACGACCGATGGGCTAATTTTTATTCTTTCGGTGCATCCTGGCGATTTTCGAACGAAGCCTTCCTAAAAGATAACGAATCATTTATAAGTAACGGGAAATTGCGATTCGGTTGGGGGCAAACCGGTAATTCCAGTATCGGCGGATACTTGTGGGGTGCAAGTATTTCCGCTGTTCCTACAGGCTTGGGACAGGGCTACCGGCAAAGCAATATCGCCAACACTTTTATACATTGGGAGACCCAAACGCAAACCGACTTAGGATTGGAATTGGGTTTCTTCAAGGATCGAATCAATTTAACGGTCGACGCCTATAACAAGACTTCAGGCGACATGTTGATGCAGTTAGACTTGCCTTCCTATATGGGAACCAAAGGAAATGGTAGTTCAGCTTTGGCTGCCCCTTGGGGTAATTTCGGTTCAATCAACAATAAAGGACTTGAATTTTCTTTGAATACCGTAAACATCAAAAGCGCTTTTGAATGGGAAACCGATTTCCAGCTTTCATTCAATAAGAATAAATTGGTTTCTTTGACAGAGGGTACGCCGCCGCTGATGGGTTATCCGCAATGGGGTGGTATGGGTTCCGCTATTACGCTTACGCAAGTGGGTCAACCGCTGTATAATTTTTACGGTTTCGTCACAGACGGCTATTATAAAGACAAAGCAGATATCGAAAATTCACCCAAAACAGCGGGATATAAGGGTACAGACGCTTACAACCTGTATAATACGGTTTGGGTAGGAGATATAAAATATAAGGATATCAGCGGACCCGACGGAAAACCCGATGGCGTTATCGATGATTACGACCGCACAAACTTAGGGTCGCCGTTTCCAAAATTTTCATTTGGTATGAGCAATACCTTCCGTTACAAAAACTTTGATTTAACCGTATTCCTCAATGGTTGCTACGGGAATAAACTATTCAACTATCAGGCTATTGCATTGACCGGAATGAGTGGAGGGCAACAGAACCAATTGCAAGTGGTAACAGATCGAGCACGCATGGAAGTGATTGATCCCAATAAAGTTTATGATGGTACCAATGGCGTTTGGAATTGGTTTCAAGACATCGACAATGTTCGCTTAGCTAATAATCCGTCTCAACCTCGTGCGTTGCATTATGGTGATCCAAATGAAAATAAGCGCTTCAGCGATCGATATATCGAAGATGGATCGTATTTGCGCGTCAAGAATATTGTTTTCGGATATACGGTTCCCGCTAAATGGACGCGTAAGTATCATTTTGATAACTTGCGGATATATGCTAATATTCAAAACTTGCTTACATTCACCAAATACACCGGATATGATCCTGAAGTAGGGGTAAATACGCTGACATCTAATGTTTATGGAATGGACAACGGTCGATATCCTTCTCCTCAAAGTTATACGGTTGGATTAAATATTTCATTTTAACTAACAAATTATACTACAATGAAACAATTGAAGAAACATATCAAACTGCCGGTTTTGCCGGTGCTCCTGTTATTGGCTTTTTCTTCCTGTCAAACTTTTCTCGATCGCCCTGCCGAAGACAGGTATAATATGGATAACTTTTATCAGACGGCAGATCAATGCTATCAGGCTGTAAATCCGATTTACAATTCACCATGGTATGACATGCAGCGCTTTTTCATACAAGCAGGTGAAGTGATGTCCGGAAATATTTATGCGGGAGGGTCTTACTTAAATTTCACAGTGACCAGTTCCGACGAAAATTTGAATTTGGCTTCTGCATCGCTTTGGTCGGTCAATGCGTATTGCAATGGTGTTATTGATGCCATGAACACAAAAGCAGCCGCAAGTGTGAGCCAGGAAGTTAAAAATACGGTAAAAGGAGAAGCACTGGTTTGGAAATCGATGACTTATTTCTTTCTGGTACGTATTTTCGGTGCGGTGCCGATTATTCATAATAACACGGATATGATCGGAGCAGGCAATTACAATTCGGTATTTAAAGCTACCATTCCCAATGTATATGACTATATTATCCTGTCCTTGAAACAAGCGATCGAATGGTTGCCCGAACAGAATCAACCGGGACGTATCGATCGTTACTGCGCCTATGGCTTGCTTGCTAAGGTGTATCTTGCCAAATCGGGATACGGGATGTCGGGAAGCCGGAATCAGGAAGATTTAGATAATGCGGCAAGTTATGCCAAACTCGTTATCGACCAAAGCGGAAGGCATTTAATGGCTAATTATCCGGATATTTTCAGATTGAGTAATAATATGTGTGAAGAAAGCATGATTGCCTGGCGCTGGATTTCCAGTACGAATTGGACTTCCCAAAACGGAATGCAATCGGACTATGCTGTTGTCGGTTTTACCGAATTTAACGATACTTGGGGTTCTTGGACCGGACCGTCGGTGGATTTGGAAGATGCATTTGGTGAAAATGCACTGAGTTTGACTCGCAACAATCGCGATACTCGTCGTAAAGCCACCATGATGATGTGGGGCGACCATTACGACTACTTTTGGCGCGATAAAGGCGGTTTCGATTGGTCGGATTTCGTTAGATCAGTGAAGGATGTTAATAGCCCGACAGGCGCTAATTGTGTTAAACACTTAGTTGGCGATGAAGCTGACCATGAGGCAGAAGGCGGGGGCCCGATGTATCGGATGTCCACCGGTTTAGCTACTCATTTGCTGCGATTGGCCGATGTCTATCTGATTTATGCGGAAGCAAAAATAGGAAATGCAGGTTCTACTACCGATGCAAGTGCCTTGGATGCTTACAACCAAGTGATGTTGCGGGCTATTCCCGGCGAAACGCCGAAAACTTCCATTACTTGGGACGACGTCTGGAAACAACGCCGCCTTGAATTAGCCGGAGAAGGCGATCGATGGTGCGACTATGTACGCCGCAGTTACTATGATTCCGATGGTGCTATCAATGAGTTGAAGAGTCAAAGACGATCCACGTATAGCGGGTTATATTCGTTCTACACAAGCGGAGCTTTGGACCCGAATACCACGTATTATGACAAAACTCCGACCATTCCCAATCCGGCTGCGATGTATGACACTAAGTTAAAATCTTTTGTTTTCCCATTCCCCAACACGGACGTGGTATCGAATCCGAACTTGTTGAAAGATCCGGTAGATCAAGATGTTTCGCAATATAAATATTAAGAGAATAGATTACAGATAATAGACATAAATATTATGAAAAAGATAAAAATATATAAACGAATAACACCGGCAATTCTGTTGGGGATTATTATCAGTTTAGGATTATTTTCCTGTGAAGAATATCCGAATGCCTACAAAAGCACCGGCGGACTCCCCGAAGTTTATTATGTGCGGGTAGCGGATGTTACCGTCGCCGATTCATTGTTGGATGGTGCATTTATGGGCAATACCGTTTGTTTGGTGGGGAATAATTTACGCAGTATTCATGAATTGTATTTCAACGATCAAAAAGCCTTATTAAATTCAAGTTATATTACCGACAATACATTGATTGTGACTGTACCCAATAATATTCCCGAAACTGTAACCGATAAAATATACATGGTCACCTATAAAAGCGATACCGTGGCTTATGAATTTAAGACAATGGTTCCCGGACCCTCACTCAATGCCATTTCATGCGAATATGCTGCGGAGGGTAGTGAAGCTGTTCTTTATGGCGATTATTTCATCGATGATCCCAATATTCCGTTGCAAATTATGATGGCAGGAAATCTTCCGGTCACAGACATAATCAGCATAGAAAAAACTCAAATCAGGTTTGTTGTTCCCGAAGGCTCGACTAAAGGCTACATGACTGTTACCACTTTGTATGGAAATACTCGCTCTAAATTCCAATACAAAGACGACCGGGGCATGATTCTCGATTGGGATAATCTGAATGCTAACGGCGGCTGGCGAGCCGGAGTCTTGGGCGAAGAAGGCGGCATTTCCGGGAAATATGTGATATTCAAAGGAACCTTGAGCAGCAACGCTAACGACTGGCCCGACGAAGATCATCTTTCTTTCAACCTGTGGGGTGTTGCCAACGGAAGGCCGCAAGGCGATTTCTTTGATGCAACAAATTTGCAAAATTACTTGTTCAAGTTTGAAGTCAATGTATTAGCGCCATGGTCGAATGATGCTTTGCAAATCGTATTTACTTCGTGGGATACTCAAGGTACTAACGGTTATTATTCGACTGACTCTTATCCTCGCGGTTTGTGGATGCCATGGACAACCACCGGAACCTATACAACCGATGGATGGATAACCGTAACTATTCCAATGACCGACTTCAAATTCAGTCCTACCGGAGCTATATTAGATCCTAATAAAGAAGGTTTTTATGGAGGTCTTTCCATGATGTTATATAAGGGAGGCGTAAATGGAACTGCCTGTTCCCCCGAAATGTGGATTGATAATATACGTGTTGTTCCTATAGACAAATAAAAGAATATGATTATGAAAAGATATGGATTATCGACACTGTTAAAAATGTGTTTTATCGTTATAACTTGTATTGCAATTATAACTGCTTGTGAGAAAGAAGACAAAGTAAGTACCGACCAATTGGGCGGGGGCGATGTCGTTTTGCGATCCTTTGGTCCCTGTCCGATTCAGCGCGGTGCGGAACTTCGCATTATCGGCGCTAATATGGATAAAGTGACCGGCGTTGTTTTACCCGGGTCAGGAGCAATCACCGATATCAAGCGAATCAGCAATACTGAAATTCGGGTGATGATTCCTCAAAATGCAGAACCGGGTGTCATCACCTTAAAAACCGGAAATAAAGATATCACTTCAATTACTTCTTTGGTATTCGATGAACCGATTCTTATTACCGGTATTACGCCGCTGACGGTAAAAGCCGGCGGTACCATCAAAATTGATGGCGATTACTTGAATAGGATCGAAGAAATCATCTTTACCGACGATGTGCATGTATTGAAAGCTGATTTCGTTAGCCAAAGTCGGGAAGCTATTGAATTGAAAGTGCCCATTAAAGCTCAAACGGGGAAAATTATCGTTTCCAACGGCGCCGATATCATTCCCGACGCAGCGGGCGAAGTCGGTATTCCCCTCTGGGTTTATTCGGATGATGAATTAATTGTAACTCTCCCCACAATTACCAAGATTTCACCTAATCCGGTCAAAGCAGGCAGCTTGTTGACCATCACAGGAACTGACTTTGATTTGGTAGATAGTCTTGTTTTCGAGGGAAATGTCGGAACACGGACTTTTGCAGGTAAAACAGTAACTCAAATTCAAGTTAACGTACCTGCTACTGCAAACGAAGGAGCTGTAAAACTGATTGCTTTTTCGGGTATAGGAGTGGAATCTGATTCATTAGAGCTCGTGGCGCCAAAAATTACATCTATAACTCCCGGTACGGTGAAAAACGGAATCGATTTAACTGTCACAGGAACGGATTTGGATTTGGTAAGCACAGTCGTATTTGGAGGAGATAAAGAAGGAACGATAGCGGATGGAAGGACTGCAACCGAAATAAAGGTAACAGTGCCTATGGATGCAGTAGATGGAGCACTTACACTCAACACATTAGCAAATCAAAAAGTTCAATCGGCGGAATTGACTCTTGTCAAACCCAAAGTAACCGCCTACAGCCCTTCATCGGTTCCTGCCGGTTCTGATGTAAAGCTACAAGGTACTGATCTTGATTTAGTTGCTTCCGTTACATTCCCCAACGATTTGGTTGTTGACGTAAAACCAACATCCTCAACCGAACTGACTGTTACGGTTCCAACTACAGCTGTTTCCGGCGCGATAGTGCTGACCATGACGAACGGTGTAAAGGTAAATTGTCCCAATATGGATATAATATCGCCGCTTTTCGCCTATTTGCCCACTCCTCCGGCAGCCGATGCGGAAATTCATGCAGGAGAATTATTAGTCGTTGATGTAGAAAACGGCAATAAATTGACCGATGTGCAAGTAAACAACGTATCTACCAATTTCATCCTTAATAATACTAAATTGTATATTCTCATACCAAGTCGTGTAGCAGGTAAATGTGAGTTAAAATTGGTTTCATCCAACGGAGAAGTCTCTTATTCCATTCCGGTAATAGGCGCAGGTATTATTGAAACAGTTGTTTGGCAAGATATCGTAATATTTTCCGGTTGGAATAACAAGTCGATACCCAATGCAAATTTTGGAGATGCAAAAGCGGGTGACATCGTACGATTCTATATGTCTGACCTTGGAGCCGATCCCACATTACAAGTATTTTATGGAGATTGGAGTAGCCAAATTGTACCCGAAAACGATCCTAATTATACCGGAGATGCATTTAAATTCCCTGCAGATACGAAATCTTTTGATATAACTTTAACTGCTGATATGGTTCAACACATGCTGAATCCTGCTTGGGGATCTGACGCTATGGTTTTACAAGGGGATGGTATTACAATTTACAAAATATCTCTCATCACAAAAGGCGCTCCACAAGAAACCGTGCTTTGGACAGGAAGTTCCAACCCGATGGGCTGGAATACCGACTGTTCGGTGCCGGTGGATGCAAGCCTGTTAGCTCCGGGACAGACTTTGGGGGTTGATATTGTTGGCGATCCAAACGCCGGTTATTGGCAAATTGAAGCAATGACAGGAAGTTGGTGGTTAGATTTTGAGAACTGGGCGGCAGACCACGGTGGTGACAATCAACCGCGTTTCGATCCGTCCGATACCAATTTTGAGATTGTTATCACTTCGGCAGATATAGATAACATTACGAAGCAAGGTTCAACATTGGTTTTCGCGGGAAATGGATTTATTGTCACAAGAGTGTATGTTAAATAATTAAAGAATTATCAATAAACTTTTCTTAACACAATCAAGACCCTCTGCGTTCAGCTTAGGGTCTTGGTCTTTTTTATCTTTTTTAATTTTTATGCAGCAACTCGTAACGACGGACTGATAATTCAATCGGATCGAATCAACATTCAGACAGGTCAAATAGGTAAGGGGGGTTAGTAGTTGCAAAAAACGAAGAAAGGGCGACAGTGAAAAAACAAAGTGTCATTTTTTATATACTGTGTATCAAAAACGCAAGAAATATTGTAAAATCCGTAAAATCATTCAACATTTTTTATGAAATATTCCGTTTTTTTATCTATATTTGTAGCGAAAATTTGAGTGAAGTAACATAACAATTGTTAAACCTATATTAATTTTACAAACTATATCAAAAAATGAAAAAGGTCATTTTGTTTTTGTTCGTGCTTTGCGCGAGTATTCCTATTTCTGCACAGACCATTATTTCCGGAACAGTGACATCCCGAGAGGATAATTCGGGTTTATCGGGAGTAAGCGTGTCTGTTAAAGGAACTGCTTTAGGGACGGCCACAGATGGTAGCGGAAACTTTACTGTTACTATTCCCGGCGATAAAGCAGTTTTAACTTTTAAATACCTCGGATTCAAAGATCAAGAAATTTCTGTTTCCGGCACTACGAGAAATCTGAAAGTGGCGATGGGTGAAGACACTCAACTTTTGGATGAAGTGGTTATAACGTCTTACGGGACGGCGAAAAAATCCACTCTGACAACAGCCCAAATTGGTGTTACTGCCAAGCAGTTGAACGAAACGGTAAATACAACTATCGAACAGGCGATTCAAGGACGTGCTGCCGGCGTATATGTTACGCAAAATTCAGGACAACCCGGTGGTGCCATTTCGGTAAATATTCGCGGGGTGAGTTCAATTACCGGAAATACTGAACCGTTGTATGTGATTGACGGCGTGCAAATCCAAGGAAATTCCGTTAGTTCGAATGGTGGCGGTAACCCCCTGGCAGGATTGAACCCGTCAGATATAGCCGATATGCAAATATTGCAAGGTCCTTCTGCAGCAGCATTGTACGGATCGAGGGCTACTAACGGTGTGATTCTGATTACCACGAAAAGAGGAAAATCGGGAGATGTTCGGATCGATTACTCGTATCAATTGACCGAACAAGGACCTCCCGACCATCTTCCCATGATGGACCTTCAGCAATATGCTGCCTATAATGTAGATTATGCAGGTACCGGATCGGTTCCGGGACAATTTTTAGACCCTTCATTATTAGGAAAAGGTACCGATTGGCAAAGTGTATTATTCAGAACAACACCAATGTATAAACATTCAGCAAGCATAAGCGGTGGTAGCGATAAATTAAATTATTATTTGTCGGGTGAATACATGAACCAGACCGGTGTAGCGATAGGCTCCGGTTTTAACCGCTATGGGGTTCGACTGAATGTGGACAATAAAGCGTACAGTTGGTTAACCATAGGTTTAAATCTGAATTATAATCAAACCGAAGAAGATCTGGGTACCGGTGCTCAAAGCGTTATTTCCGATGCTTTGCAATTAACGCCTCAAACGCCCGTGACAAATCTTGACGGATCGTGGGGTGGAAGCGATCAAGTGAATGGAGCAGGTCAGTGGGCGCCGGTCAATCCGATTGCTATGGCAAAATTGAAAACAAATAATGACACACAAAGAAAATTAGTGGGAGGCGGAAATGTCAGGATTGATTTTTTGCCGGGCTTATTTTTCACAACCGAAGCCAGTACAAATATCGGTTTTACGAATGCTACCCAATACTCTCCCAAGTATAATATAGACCAATGGCATCAGAATCCGGTTAATTCATTATCGACATCGGCAAATCTGAGTACATGGTGGATGATAAATGAACGGCTGCAATATTCCAAAACGTTTAACCAACATTATGTGGAAGCAATGGTCGGTCATGAAGCTTCATTATGGTCTTATCAAAACTTACAAGGATCGCGAACCGGCTTTCCCGTCGATAATATATTTGATTTGCGCATGGGCGATGCATCGACTGCACAAAACTCCGGCGGACAAGGTAAAGGGGCGATGGAGTCATGGCTGGGACGTATCATTTATAATTATGCGGAACGTTATCTCATCTCAGCTGCAGTCCGTCGAGACGGTTCTTCCAATTTCGGCGTAAACAACCGCTGGGGAACATTCCCTTCCGCATCGATTGGATGGAGAATTGCCAAAGAACCCTGGTGGGATTTCAAGGTGATGAATGAAGCAAAATTGCGCTTTGAATTGGGAACAACCGGAAATAATGGCAGCGGAGGAGTTTATGCAACAATGGCTCCGGGTACTACTCCTTGGGGGACAGGATTTCTACTGGATTCTTACGCCAATCCCGACTTGAAATGGGAATCTACAATGTCTTATAACGGAGGTATCGACTTGGGTTTCTTGGAAAACAGGGTACAGATTTCAGCCGACTATTTTATACGAAAAACGGACAACCTCTTAATGACGGCGCCATTGCCCGATTATATGGGGGTAAATGGAACCGGTAAAATTAATCCTCCACAAATAAATTTCGGCTCATTAAAAAATACCGGATGGACACTTTCCATCACATCAACCAATATAGATACCAAGCGCTTTGTATGGTCTTCCAATTTCAATATATCGGCTGTTCGTCCTGTGATTACGAAACTGAATTCAAATTCGGCTCAGGCTATCAGAACTGCTAATTTTAGTTCCAACGTTATGGAAGTAGCTCAAGTAGGGCAAGCTCCATGGCAATTTTACGGATATGTTTTTGAAGGCTATTTCAAATCAGTGGATGAAATCAACAACAGCGCTGTCCCGGTGGATAATACCGGAAAACGTTATCCGGCAGATTCGGATCCTTCAAAAGGGATATGGGTTGGAGACGTCAAATTTAAAGATATCAATGGTGACGGGATTATTGATACAAAAGACCAGACAACCATCGGGAATCCTTGGCCCAAGTTTTCCGGAGGATTTACCAATACCTTTACCTATAGAGATTTTGATTTGAATGTTCTGCTTACCTATTCATACGGCAACGATATATTGAATTGGCAGCAAAACCTGTCAGCCAGACCTTATAATTTCTGGACAAGTCAGAATATGCTGGCTGCGGTTACCGATGCCGCCCAAGTCGGTACTGACGCTAACGGCAATCCATATTTAGTGAATCCAAATGCATTTATCCCTCGTACAGGATTTGGCAATGACGTGAATGGCAACTGGAACTATTTGACTAACCGATGGGTGGAAGACGGGTCTTATCTTCGTCTAAAGAATGTGAGTTTAACTTATTCTTTCCCCAAAAGCTTAATAATGAAGCAACGCTTTATAAAAGGGATTAAGTTGACGGTCGGTGCGCAAAATCTATTGACGTGGACCAAATACAAGGGATTCGACCCCGAAGTAGGCGCTTATGTCGGACCGGGAACCGGCTCTACAAATCAAGTGATTGGCGTAGATTACAATCACTATCCTCTTACTCGTATGTATACTTTTAGCGTAAATGTAAATCTATAATAGTTGAAACAATGAAGAAAAATATAAAATTTTGGAGTATTATTATTTTTGCCGGCTTTGTAATGACAGCTTGTTCTAAAGATTTTTTAGACAGACCGCCTCAGGATGCTATTGCAGCCTCTGCAGCTTATGCAACCGATGATCAAGTAATGCAAACAACCTCCTTATTATACAGTAAAGTATGGATGGATTATGCCAGCTATGCAGACTTTAACATTGCCGATTACAGAGGAGGAGATGCAATGAAAAAGTGGGGCAGTCAAGAGAATGTCTGGTTTAGCACCACAGCCGGAACAGGTGAAAACGAATCGTCATGGAAGGCTTTTTATAATGTAGTCGGTCAGGCGAATACTGCCTTGAAAAATATCGAACTGTATGCAACTTCCGCAGTATCGCCTGCAATTAAGGCGAATGCGATGGGAGAAGCGCGCTTTATGCGGGCATTGGCTTATCGTTATTTGGTGATGAACTGGGAAAATGTTCCTATCATTACCGATAATGAATCTGTGCTGGGTGATGCAACATCTGTGAAAAGAAATACGACTAAAAGTGTATGGAGGTTTATTATCAATGAAATGCGTCAAGCTGTCGATGAATTGCCGGAAACTCCTTATGGAACCAATTCAGCCGGCGGTCAAGCTCCCGGAGGATCTTCGGGTCGAGTCACCAAATGGACGGCTGAAGCTATGTTGGCACGGTTTTATCTATCCTTGTCCGGAGTAGAATCGACCGGAGGTCAAAGGAATCAAACCTACTTAGACAGCGCAAAATATTATGCGGAGAGAGTTATTACTTTAAGCGGAAAATCATTATTGAAAACTTACCGCGATCTGTATCTGTTTCCTTACAATAATAACAATGAATCTCTGTTTGAATTGCAATGGATGTATATCAACGGCGGCGGATTAAATGCATCAGGCGTTGATTGGTATGGGTATTCCAATACGGTTATTTCGCAATTCGGTCCCGACAATTCTATCATGAACAATGACGGTTGGGGTGGCGACCAGGGTGCCACTTTATGGATGCTCTCGCAATACGACGGTTTTACTCTTGTTACTGATGGCGATACCTTAAGAATGACCGGTGCTACACGGGATCAACGACTGAAAGAGACTTTTATGATGCCGGGCTTTGAATATCCCGAAATTACACGAACGCTTGCCGGCGTGGATCAAAAACCGTTTATTTATCCGAATAATACCTTTGGTTCCACGTTTGACGGAAGTATTGATAATGGACATAGTCAAGCTAATATAAAGAAATACATCACCGGACAGGCAAAAGACGTAGGTGGACTTTCAAGCGGAATGAATTATCCAAACGACACCTATATGATGCGTCTGGCTGAAATGTATCTGATCTATGCGGAAGCTGCTTTGGGGAATCAAGCTTCGACGAGCGATCCTACTGCGCTGGATTATTTCAATGCAGTGCATACACGGGCAGGATTGCCTGCAGTTACCGGTTCGTTAACATACGATCAGATTTTCAAGGAAAAAGTGTGCGAATTTGGTTTTGAAGGAATGATGTGGTATATTTTAATAGATTTGCACTATTGGAATCCGCAAAAAGCTTATGATATTATCGGTCAACAGTACAGGGGATTCTATTGGATTACTCCCGATAAATTTCCGAGCCCTAACTCATGGTCGTTTACATCAATGCCGAATTCTTCCGAATCTCATGGTTCAAGCGATTATGCTACGGCAAACGATGGTAATTTCTATTTACCGTTACCTGCGTCGGAAGTTACCCAGGCTCCCAATTTGTTGGATGACCCTGTAGACTATTATGCTCAATAAGTAAATACTAAAAAATTAGTAAATATGAAAAAAAATATCTATAAATCAATTCTATTGCTTGCCGGTATTGCAATGATGGCAATCTTTGCTTCATCCTGCGATAAGAATAACAGCGATAATGGCGGCGTTCCTTATATTTCATACGTTCGCATAGCCGATCCTGCATCGGCTGATTCGCTTTTGGTGGCGGCGAGCCAGGGACAACTGATTGCTATTATCGGAGGAAATTTACAACATACGCAACAAGTATGGTTTAATGACCAACAGGCAAAATTAGCGGCGACCTATATCAGCAATACCTGTGTCTTTGCAAATGTGCCGACTCAAATACCCATGGACATAACTAATAAAATGAAGCTTATTTTTTCGGGCGGGGATTCGTTGTTATATGATTTTACTGTTACAATTAGTAAACCACAAATAAAGGGAGCAGATAAAACGAGCCCTTACGGCATGGATTGTGAGTATGTTGCCGATGGAGATTATGCAACTGTTTACGGGCAATATTTTTATTTACCACTTACAGTTACCTTCGCGGGAGGACAGACTGCATCAAGCGAGAATGGTGATGTGACAGTGAATGATGCAAATACCGCTCTCGTGGTTAAAGTGCCGGAAGGCGCTCAACCCGGACAGATTACTGTTACCTCCAACTTTGGATCAACAAAATCGGACTTTTGGTTTCGTGATAACCGGAACATCTTTCAAGGCTTTGAAGATGATGCTACTAATACCTCTAATCCTGACAGCCCGTTTGGAGAGCTTGGAACAAATGTCAGTCCCGGTATTGTGACAAGTGCAGGAGAAGGTGATCCTCCTCTTATTAACAATAACTACATCAGAGCGGTTTTTAATGCGCAAACATGGTGGATGCAATTGTTCTGTAACTGGAATATCGGATTGTCTATACCCGATGATGCGATACTTCACCCGAGCGACTATTACTATAAATTTGAAGTTTGCACGACAAAACCGTATAATGCCAGCGGCATACATATATGGATAACAGATATGACGGCACGAAACAATACGCCATACTATCAATGGAGTCCCTCTTCTTTCGATACCAAAGGTGTATGGCAAACGGTTATTATTCCTCTTGAAGATATTGCTGCTGCAGAGGTTGACGCCACCACCGGTATTAAATATTTCCCGAGCGCTCCGCTTCCCGACGGATATTTTTGCGGAGTGGTATATGCCGGAGCTGATGTGCTCGATTGCGATATGTCGTTTGATAATTTCCGTATAGTTCCTAAAGTCATACGGTAATAATTAATATAAAACAAATAAAAAATAAACGATATGAAAAAAGCAAAATACAGCGCATACTTTCTTCTTTTTGTATGCACAATGATAGTAACGGGATTATTGGTTTCATGTAAGGATGATGATAATAATACGACATCAAGCAAAGTTGAATTGCTCAGCTTTGGACCTTGTCCGATTCCGCGCGGAGCCGCACTCCGCATCATCGGAAAAAATCTGGATAAGGTGGAAAGCGTAACTCTTCCCGGATGCGGAGCTATCAGCGATATTATGAGAATAAGCAGCACGGAAATCAACGTTACTGTTCCTAAAACAGCGGAAAGCGGTAAAATTGTATTGACAGCCGGTGATCAACAAATCACTTCCCTTTCCAACTTGTCTATTGACGGAATCATAGCACTTACGGGCTTTTCGCCGTTAACGGCTAAAGCCGGTGACATCATCAAAATTGAAGGCGAAGATTTGGATTTTGTTAAAGAAGTTATCTTTGCAAATGATATTCATGTGGTAAAAGACAGTTTTGTCAGTAATACCCTTACGGCGATAGAAGTGAAAGTTCCTTTAGTTGCTCAAAGCGGTAAAATAGCCGTTTCCGATGGGGCAGACACTCCGATTATTGCCTATTTCGACGACAATTTCAACGTAGTATTACCGACTATTACTTCTTTTTCACCCGAAACAATTAAGGCGGGCACTGTGCTGACAATTACCGGTAAAGATTTTGATTTGGTAAACAAAGTTACTTTCGGCGGCAATAAAATGCCTGATGTATTTACGGTTAACAATGAAAAAACTTCTATCACGGTTACTGTTCCAACAGATGCAGCGGATGGTCCTGTTGTTTTAACCGCTTTTTCGGGAGTTACTGTTTCAAGTGCAACAGACTTAGTCATGCTGGTTCCGACAATTACATCGATCGCTCCGACTTCGGTTTACGCCGATGACACAGTGAAAATAACCGGTACTGATTTGGATTTGGTCAGCGCTATATCGTTCGGCGGAGGAAAACAACCGGCACAAATGGTACCGGGAGGAACTGCTACGGAAATCAAAGTACTGGTTCCAGGCAATGCTAAAGATGGTACAATCATACTTACCACTTTAGCCAATAAAACGGTGGAATCGACAGAATCTTTGACCATACAAGTAAAAGGCGGAGCCACTGAAACAGTTGTATTCCAGGGTCCTGTGTCGTTAACTTGGAATGATGGCGGACGGGCATACGTGGCGGCTTCAGACCTTGCAAACGTACCTGCCGGCTCTATTCTCGTTATTTATTTCACTCAAACCGACAATTGGGGACAAGCGCAAATCAACGACGGCTCGTGGGCAGCAGTTACCGGACTTGGAAATAATGGTTATCTCAAGACAGACGAAGTTGGTGATAAAACAGTTACCAGTTTTGAATCTGTACTTACTCAAGATATTCTCGATTTGCTTCAAGCGCATGCAGGAGCGACGAGTGACTTTTTAGGCGGTACCGAACCTGCGGCAATTATTATTCAAGGTCAAGATTGGATCATTGATAAAATAACGGTTAAGGTTCCGATAACTGAAAAAGTGCTTTATCAAGGTCCTGTTTCATTAACATGGGATGACAGCGGAAGAGCGGTTGTTGCGGCTTCAGACCTGGAAGGGGTAGCTGCCGGTTCTATTCTTACCATTTATTTCACTCAAACCGCCAATTGGGGACAAGCGCAAATCAATGATGGTCAATGGGGAGCAATTAACGCTCTCGGAATAAACGGTTACCTCAAGACCGACGAAGTCGGCGATAAATCGGTTACCAGCTATGATAATGTACTTACACAGGATGTTCTTGATTTGCTTCAAGCGAATAAAGGAATTTACGGTTATTATTCAACAACCGAGCCTGCGGCGATAATTATTCAGGGCAGCGATTGGATTATTGATAAAATAACGGTTAAATAAATTAGATTAAATAAATTAGGTTAAATATGCATCCGAGACCCTAAGCCTGTTTTGGCAAAGGGTCTTGGTTGTATTTATACGAAAATAAGATGAATAAATATCAATTATTAAGAAAATGGGGTTGGAGCGCGATGTTGCTGCTCTTGGCGATAGGATTCATCAGTTGTTCCGGCAAAGACAAATCGCCGGCAGGAGCTGATTTTTCCTTAGTATCAACCAACCCGGAAGAAAATGCAACCATCAACACTTCTAAAGAAACGATTACTTTTGTCTTTGATCAAGGAGTCTTCATTGCCGATAAAACGAAAATCACATTGAACGGAACTGCTGTTTCGGATGTATCAATAAATCGAACCTCCTTGATTATCAATCTCAATTTATTGGAAGGCAATACCAATTATACTTTGCTCATTGATAAAGGAGCAATAAAAGACAGTTCAGGTAAACTCAACACGGAAGCCTTTTCTCTTCATTTCACAACGGCAGAGGTTCCCGAAATTGTAATGGGAGGCTCCGTCAGTCAAAACGGTTTTCTTGCCGTAAAAGGAACTTCTTTGGTTAATCAGGACGGGAAAGTTTTAATATTGCGCGGCGTCAGTTTCGGATGGCACAATTGGTGGCCTCGATTTTACAACGAAAATACGGTAAGCTGGTTGAAAGAAGATTGGAAATGTTCTGTACTGCGAGCTGCCATAGGCGTGGAACCGGACGGCGCTTATCTCAGCAACCCGACTTTAGCGTTCAATTGTTTGTATGCTGTTGTTGACGCTGCTATCAAAAACGATATGTATGTGATTGTGGATTGGCATGCCGGCAGCATTCTCTTAAATGACGCCGAAGGATTCTTTCAGGCAGTAGCTACCAAATATAAAGATTGTCCGAATATTATCTACGAAATATACAACGAACCGAGCAGCGATTCCTGGAGCAGTGTAAAAGCATACGCAATTGAGGTCATTAAAACCATTCGTGCTATCGCTCCCAAAAACATTATCCTTGTGGGTTCTCCCGAATGGGACCAGAGAGTTGATTTGCCGGCAGCCGACCCCATTCAGGGATATGACAACCTGATGTACACCCTCCATTTTTATGCGGCGACTCATGGTCAATGGCTGCGAGATAGGGCAACTGCCGCTTTACAAAAAGGATTGCCTATTTTCGTTTCCGAATGCGGAGGAATGGAAGCTTCGGGCGATGGAGCTATCAGCACAACGGAATGGCAGAGTTGGTTGCAGTGGATGAGCAGCAATAATATCAGTTGGGATGCGTGGTGTATTGCAGATAAAAACGAAAGTTGTTCGATGATACAAAATACATCTTCACCCATCAGCGGATGGGCAGACAGCGATCTGAAAGAATGGGGGCAAATCGTAAGAACAGAATTGAGGAAGTGAAAGGAACGACGAATTACGGGTGACGGATGATGAGTGACTTGTAAACAGTAACTTGTAATGCAATTATAATTAAGACAGAGTAATAGAACAAACGCAATGAGACAGTCGAAAAGGGTCGATACCGCAAAAAAACCGGCGCGCCGGTTAGTTGTTAACGCTGCTGCAATAGTATTGCTGATTTTTACCGTAGGGTTTATTAACTGTTCCGGTAAGGAAAAAGAACCGACGGAAGATGACGAAATACTCCTTGTTTCAACCAATCCCGAAGAAAACTCGGTTGTCGATGTTTCGCTCGAATCCATTACTTTTGTTTTCAACGAGGGAATCTATATTGCCGATAAAACAAAAATAACGTTGAACGGAACCGTCGTTTCCGACGTATCGGTATCGGGAGTGACTTTGACGGCAAAGATCAATTCGTTAACAAGCGGAACGGATTATACGTTTGCAATTGACAAAGGAGCTGTCAAAAACGGCTCGAACAGGCTCAATAAGGAAGCTTTTTACCTGAAATTCAAAACAAAAGAAGAAGTCCCGACCACAGGAAAAACCATTCGTTGTGAAGCTGAAAATGCCGTATTTTCCGGCGGAGGAACAAGTCCTGTACAAATCGTGAACGACCCCGATTGCTCCGGCGGAAAATATGCGGATACACGAGAAGGCAACCTTACTTTTACATTTTCTGTCTCCGAACCGGGCAATTATCAAATCATTGCCAAAGTAAAATCACCTTACGGCGATAAAGTCAATACTTTCCGATTCGACGGCGAGAATACGAAAGACATTTCTTTTCCTCAAAACAATGTTTTTACAGAAGTTACGGTTGCGGATCCTTATTTTTTTACGGCAGGTAATCACACAATCGAAATGATTAAAAACTGGGGATGGATTCAATTCGATTATTTGGAAATAAGCCCGTCGTCAATTATACCTGTTGAGTTTGATATTCAGCCTTTGGTGACTCCCAATCCAAGTGCAGCCGCAGCAAAACTCTATCAATTTTTGCTGGATAATTTTCAACATAAAGTTATTTCGGGTGTCATGACATTGAAAAGTTTATCAACTACTACCGGAAGCGAACAAAACGAAATATCGTGGCTCTATGAAAAAACGGGGAAAAAGCCGGCATTGCTGGGCTTGGATTTCATGGATCATGTCGGAGCCATACAATCCGACTGGATCAATAATCCCGATATAATTAAGGATGCGATTTCATGGAAAAACAATAGAGGTATAGTCGCTTTTTGCTGGCATTGGCGCGATCCTTCACACAAAACGTATGAGTTTTACACTCAGGGAACGGATTTCGACCCGCGCAAGATTTTTGAACCTAACTCCGACGAATACAAAGCCATGATGCGCGATATGGATATTATTGCGGGTTATTTGAAGGAACTGCAAGACAATAATGTTGCGGTTCTCTGGCGACCTTTGCATGAAGCCTCCGGAGGCTGGTTTTGGTGGGGATCGCAAGGAGCAGATGCTTGCAAAAAAATTTGGCAAGTCATGTTCGATAAGTTTACAAAAGAACACGGACTGAATAACCTGATCTGGGTTTGGACTTCCGAAGCCACCGATAATGCCCGGAATTGGTATCCGGGCGATGAATATGTTGATATTATCGGTTTGGATGTTTACGATCAAGGTAATCACGGTTCTCAAATGCTGTCGTTCGAGGAACTTAAAAGATTATTCAACGGCAAAAAACTGTTGACCTTGAGCGAATGCGGTTCCATTCCCTCTATTGCAGCCATGAAACGCGACAATACCATTTGGTCGTATTATATGCCTTGGTATGGCGATCATACCAAAAATCCTGATTGGAATACGGTGGATGATTGGGCAAGCTCTTTGTCCGATCCTGATGTTATCACTTTGGACCGGATGCCGGAATAAATCGGTATCCGGACTGTGACTTTTCAATGGTTCCCATTCCGGGATAGGGGATATGCATCCCTGCAACCGGAATCCCTCCCGATACCAATTTCAAAATTGCCAAGCGGGATTGAACTGCCAACTTCGGATTGGTGTCATACGTAACCGCTATTTCCGGATAGGGCATTTGAACAGCCATTGCGTGAGCCACATCCCCCCAAATCAGCAACCTGTCATATACGGAATGTATTAAATAAGCGATATGTCCCGGCGTATGTCCGTAGGCTGCGAGCGCCAGAACGCCGAAACCTAATTCTTTATAAACAGAAGAATTAATCGCGTTGGGCTCGAATAAAACCAACTGGTCTTTGTAGGCTTCCACTACTTTTTTGGCGGCTAAAAATCCTCCGCGGCTGCTTTCGGGCATTTGTTTGATGGTGTCGTCATTTGTCCAATAATTATATTCCGCTTTCGACAAATAGAGTTTCGCTTTTGGAAAAGCAACTTTATCGTTACGCAGCAATCCGCCGATGTGGTCGCCATGCATGTGAGTGATGAAGATTGCGTTAATGTCTTCCGGCTTTATTTGCAGGGATCGCAGATTGTTGAACAGGGCTTCCCCGTAACCGGTGTCAAATAAGAAATTTTTTCCGTCAATTTGCCATAAAAATGCATTGGTTGCCATCGGAAAAGAATTATCCGGAGCGTATTTCTGCGTTATTTCAGGCTTTGCTCCAATCAAAATACTTGTGTTCCCTTTCCGTTGTCCTTCAGAAAGAAGATAGAGTTTTCCCTTACCCACCTTCATCAAAAAAGTGCTCTCATTCGTCTGAGCTTCTGCACAAAATGTTGCCATAACAAACAATAGAATTACAATGATTCGCTGTTTCATGATTTATTATCTGATTATTGTTTTCGCAAAGATACTGTTTTCTTTTATTTTCTGCAAAAAGGATTATGTTTATTGTGTAATCGGGTGATATTTATTGTATAATCGGATAAAATAAACCTTTTCAACCCGATTGTTTCGTCTGAACAATCGGGTTATTTGTCTAAACAGTCGGGTTATTTTGTCTAAACAGCCAAGCCGTTTTGTCCAAACAGCCAGGCTATATTATCTGAACAGTCGGGCTATATTGTCTGAACAGTCGGGCTGTTTTGTCTAAACAGTCGGGCTGTTTTGTCAATATAGTCGGCTTATTGTGTTTAAACAATCGGGTTGTTTTTGCTCTGCCGGCAAAAAAAATCCCGCGATTCCGGCGGGATTTAAACTCATCCTTCAGGGGTCGGGAGTTGACGATTGCGGGAAGAGCTTGTCTCGGAAGTCGAAAGACTTTTAAGACAGCCTCGACCCGGCCCGATTCCCGCAACGATGCGTATCGGAACATCGGAAAGGAATCGACGGACCAAAAGATTGAAGAATTTGGTGAGGCAAAGTCCCCTTTAGGGGATTCAGGGGTACTAACGGTGATTGTTTCCGTTAACGTTTCAGCGGTTTCAATCCGGGTGTTTTCAGCCGATGTAACGGATTTGCAGCCCGGTAGGCAAGTCATCAAAAAGACCATCATGATAGTCGACATAAAAACGTACATAAGCATAGCTAAAAGAATTAATAAGTTAATAAAAAATTTGATCCCCGAATCCCCCCCGAAAGGTAGTTTATTCCCTTTAGGAAATGCGGGATAAGGGGACAAAGGTAAAAAGTGTTTTTGACTTTTTGTTCCGTAAATTCTTCAATGTGTTCCGTAAATTCTTCAATTAGCAATGAAAAGTTCGTAATTATATTTACTCTACATTCAGATTAATACGTCTGAAAGAGGTAACCGTCAAATTTTTATCCTGTTTCTTTAAATAATCGTCAATGGTTATCTTCGAGTCTTTTATAAAGTCTTGCATTAACAACGTATAATCTTTGTAATATTTAGTCAATGCCCCTTCGGCGATCCTGTCTAAAATTGCTTCCGGTTTTCCTTGTTCGAGCGCTTTTTCGCGGGCTATTTTCTTTTCTCGTTCCACAATATTAGCCGGAACAGTTTCTTTGTCCACGCTGACCGGATTCATGGCTGCCACCTGCATAGCTACATCTTTTGCCACCTGGTTGTCAACGCCCGGCTGATTGAGCCCGACAATTGTTGCCAATTTATTGCCCGGATGAATATAAGCGATGGTCGTAGGAGCTGTAAGATATTCATAAGCACCTAATTCCATTTTTTCGCCGGTAACCCCGATGCGGTCGGTAATCCAATCGGAGACAGGACGTCCTTCGATTAAAGTTGCCAATAAAGCCTCGGCGGATGTCGGTTTATTTGCCAATGCCGCATTCAAAATATTTCTCGTTAAAGCTATGAAATCAGGACCTTTAGCTACAAAATCGGTTTCGCATTTCACTGCTACAATGGCGGCAAATTCGCCGTCGATTGCTGCTAATACGCAACCTTCCGAAGCTTCGCGGTCTTCGCGTTTTGCCGCTATTGCCTGTCCTCGTTTACGAATGATTTCGATGGCTTTTTCAAAATCACCTTCTGCTTCATTCAGTGCATTTTTGCAGTCCATCATTCCTGCACCTGTCATTTTACGCAAATGCGTAACATCTGCCATTGTTACTGCCATATTTTCTTGTCTTTTTTTAATTTTTTACCCCTAAATCCCCTAAAGGGGACTTTAACTCCCCCTTCAGGGGGCAGGGGAGTTAATCTTCTTCTTTTACAAATTTGCTTGCTATATTCGCATTAAGCGCTGCTTCATCATCTTTGGCTATGATTGCTCTTTTCACCGCTTTGGCTTTTCTTTCCCGTCGAACGGGTTGTTCTTCGTTTTCGGAAGAAGCCGCCGTGTCTAACTTTTCGACTTTGCGTTCCTCCAATCCTTCGGTTATTGCGGCACAGAGCGCACCCAATATGACCTCGATGGATTTGGTTGCATCATCGTTGGCGGGAATAACAAAATCAATCGGAGTTGGGTCGGAATTGGTATCCACCATGGCAAATACCGGAATTCCCAAACGATTGGCTTCCGCAACCGCAATGTGTTCTTTCATTACATCGACTACGAAGAGTGCTGAAGGCAAGCGGGTTAAATCGGTAATAGAACCCAAGTTCTTTTCCAATTTGGCGCGTTGACGGGTGATTTGCAGTTTTTCCCTTTTGGAAAGTTGGTCGAAAGTTCCGTCTTTAGCCATTTTATCGATGGTGGTCATCTTCTTTACCGCCTTGCGAATGGTCGGGAAGTTGGTCAACATTCCGCCGGGCCAACGCTCGGTTACATAAGGCATACCGACGGAAACAGCTTTCTCGGCAATTATTTGTTTGGCTTGCTTCTTCGTTGCTACAAACAAGACTTTGCGCCCCGATTTAACAATTTGTTTCAGCGCTGAGGCTGCTTCGTTCGTTTTTACGACCGTTTTATGCAAATCGATGATATGGATACCGTTACGTTCCATAAAAATATAGGGAGCCATCGCGGGATTCCACTTTCTTTTTAAGTGTCCGAAATGCGAACCGGCTTCCAATAATTGTTCAAATGTTACTCTTGACATT
>Ga0123354_10000230_pt1 | contig 49865 bp, 22 predicted proteins | sample TergutLab28metaG_2_FD_97872 | JGI IMG/M metagenome (GOLD analysis project Ga0123354, IMG submission 97872) | Labiotermes labralis P4 segment gut microbial communities from Petit-Saut dam, French Guiana - Lab288 P4 | ecosystem: Host-associated > Arthropoda: Insects > Digestive system > Gut ... | reverse complement strand
CAGAAGGGAGAGGAACATAAGTGCTTCCGCAGCATTGGTGGGAGTGGTGCGCATTGCTCCTGTGTGGCCTTCATACAGACCCGGTAAAATCTCTGCGACTTTATCCTGTGGGACATTCCAAAGGAGGAACTATACATGAGGTTAATGATCACATTAATATCTCAAAGGGCTTTTAACATCAGACTGCTGCACCTCACAATGTCTGAAGCTCTGGGCTGCAACCTAGTGGCTAACAAACACGTTGGTCGTGCAGAGGTCTTGCGGCAGCACGGTCGGCACACTGAGCACATCACGCACCAAATTACGTGTGTCATACGTAACGTGCACCACAGAACTCATTTCGCGCGCCACAAGCACTGGGTGAAAGGGGTAAGAATGCCAACATAATTGTAGCCTGAAATCTGACGCAAAGACACGAATGCAGAGGGAGGATAATATTAAAATGGATGTTAGATAAGCCTAGTGTACATGGGTGTTACCTGCACAACCGACGTCAGAACCCTTTATAACTCAGCCGAAATGGCTCAGGACGTGGTACAGAGGTAAGGTATGTCAGCACGTTGATGGACCTTGCAGTCTTTTGCTCGAGCGTCTGAGCAACTGCATTTCACGAGGTTCGTTACGAACCGAATCTAGTGACGAGTCGATAACGCGCGCAATTCAAGAGCAGCGTTGTTTCAAACGAGCAACAAATTTCTGAGCTCACCGCACCCTGATCATTCCGCAGTACCCTAAATAAGGTAAAGCTCACACTTCATAAAGGTCCTTCCAGCATCGCTCTTACCAGCACACAAAGGGCACGCCATCCTGGCACACGTACCGTCTGCATGGCACAAAATGACACTTCTACACACAAATGTCATGTGGCGATTGGCCGGACAGCGTCGCACCAAAACACACTGCAGTGGCGCCACATAGATGCTGAACGAGACACGCAAAGTACGTAAAATTTAACATTGAGGTTCGTTCGTTCAACCATTGTTGCAGTGGAAAAGCAATAAGTATTACACATTCTGAGTTTGTTTTGTAGCCTTAGTTATCTAACTTTCAATGCGCATGCGCCGTATTAGTATAGTCAGCTGTGGCCTGTCCCGCTCTAAAATATATTTCCACATTACCTCATAAACGACACTATTTTCGGGGGGGAAAAAAAGTTATTAACATAAACTGTTTTGATTTTATGTACAAATTTTGTCTGAAACATTTTTCATTCTAAGAAGAATTCAGCGAGATATTATCATAAATGTACATTAGTCTTCATGCGAAGTACCCTTTATTCTTCTCAGATATTAATTAAACTTGACTTTTCTCGACAAATTTTCGAGAAATACTCATTCCATGAATATCCGCCCACTGGGAGCGGAGTTGTTCCATGCGGACGGACAAACGGACAGACATTACGAAGCTAACAGTCGCTTTCCGCAATTCTGCGAACGCGCCTAAAAAGTGTTTCTAAGATTCTGTTATCTCACCAAAATCTGCACAGGCTACTAACACAAAACTTTATTACGATAAGCATTTCTAAACACCCTACAATTTCGCAATGGGTTTTAAAAACGAAACTCATTCTGCTCTAGCAGCGCGTACTGTAGCCCCAGTGGGCCCCTTTGAAGCTGTGTAGCTGATACAATTACACACAATGCACCGAACAATGCCGAACAAAGGGATGCTCTCAACCTCCCTCCGACAGATCCCCCATTTACGTTCCCTTAAAAGACAACGCTCTCTCCAATCCTGGCCAGTCTATTATTCCCTTGTCAGACAACCGGTGACCACAGCGACCGTGTGCAGTCAGTACTAGGCCGTCGGCATCGCTAAGGCCCTGCACTAACATTAATTTGCTACAGCCTACATCTTCAGCGTACAGAAATATTACGTTCATCCGATTAATAAAGTACTTTATTATATAAAATTATTATATAGTACTTTATTATATAAAATATATTTAATTAGAAGAACATAGCAGCTACAATGTTTCGGCTTTCATGAAGCCATCTTCAGGCTGTAACTTAAGAGGGGTTTAATAGACAATTGGCAACGTCTTAAAATTTCGAGATCTTTAGAGTTACAGCCTGAAGTTTGCTTCATGAAAGCCGAAACATTGTAGCTGCCGCGTTCGTTTAATTGAACATAGTTTATATAATAAAGTTGTGTCAGACTATGAACTTATATACTTTATTACTGAAAACACAACGATGATGCGTTCCTCCCAAACAACGATACCAATGTACCACACCGCAGCCCACACGACCTCAGCAGGTAACTAAAAGGTAACGTTGTAATGTTAATCATGTCCGCGCATTAACAAACAATTCACACAATAGAACCAACAAAAGTACTAATGTTAAAATTACATTTTTTTACACGCAATCTGTCATAACTGCGACATGTTTCGATCTATCTTGATCATCTACAGGCAGTTACTGCGCATCAATAAAGCATATATAAAGACACAGAAGGATTACTGAATACATCAACATTTTGTGCGCAAAGGTCTGCAGATATTACAAAATTTGTGTGTAGCAGTGCACAACTGGTACATGACATGCGGAGGAGAAGACCCAGCTGGCCGGTACCTATGCTACTGGGAAACGGGATCTGTTTCATCGCGCAGCTGTTTCGACAGTCGCTACTGTCTTCCAACCCCGTAGATCACTGCTGCCGATCTGCCCGTACGATCGACGCTCAAATCTGGCTTATGGCCGATGGGCGACCACACCGCCCTCGCCAGTCATGCCTCCTTGTACAGTACGTAAACGCCAGGATCACAAAGTTGTCAGCGTCTTGCATAAAACGCGCGACGTGAAACTTTTCAAGTAAACTCTGCCGAGATGTGGCGATATGCAGCCTCTAAGAGAATACAAGCAAAAGCAATTAGCTCTGTGCGCCAATCTAACAGAACCTATAGCCCACGTTATGCAACACGCATGACTATAGCCCACAACGGCTAACTCATGTTCTCGTATATTGCATTATACAGCCTGCTAAACCACCCGTTGTCTGAAGAGATTCTTGTCCTTCAACCCTCTCGCTTTTACCCAGGTCACTCCGGACGTGACAATGCAAAGATGTGCGAAAACTCGATATTTGGAATTTGTTTGCCACTGTGTTTACAAATTTTATGGTTTAAATCGGTGGAGAAATTTTCGACCTTCGGTTATTCTGAGGGTGTTTTTCTCCCTACGGAAATTTACGTTTATTTTTTGAGAATTTTAAATTACTCACCCAACGAAAGTAAAATCCTTTCGTCATCCGACCAATCGTCAGATGGAAGGTGTTGGAGGTGTCACCCTGGAGGGTGAGGGGTAGAAGTGCAGAGGGGACGATTCTGGGAGGAGAAGTGTGGTGGTTAGTGGAGACAGCGGTGAGTAGTGTCAATACTGCGGTGTGTGATTGTTAAACAAACAGGGTGATATCAACAAATCAGCTAAATTACAAGGTGCCTCAGAAATCTCATGCTACCGTGGAGCAAGTCGACTACAACTAGACCCTACGTTACCTGCATGTGTCAGGTGGGGGCCTTAGCCTAACGACTACGTTTAGTAACATGACGAACCGTTCTTTGCGGTATGACGCCGCACAGACGTTTCAGAGGAACGAGTTACCGCCATCACCAGGGTTCAGGACGTACCTTCGAAACGTCTATACAGGTGTCACATCCCAGAAAGTCGTTGCAGTGGCAACGCCCCAATTTACCAGTCTCCTAAGTTCGCAATAGGCCGAATTTGATAGCCGCTGCCATAACCGTCATACGTTTCGGACAGACCAACATTAGACGCCATACTGACATTCCTCACGGTAAGTCACTCGTCACGATTCGCCAAGCTGCCACGCTGTTGCAGGAACTGCCATAACAAACCTGCAGAGACCGCCCATTCCTCAAACCCACAGTTCGCACATCACCGTAACGTTCAGATGTCTGCAGCCATTCCCGATCCGTGCAGTGCACAGGAATGTTGCACACGGCATAATGTGGCACTGTGCAATGGTCAACACCAAGTTTCATGGAAATACGTCGAGTGGGTCCAGGTTGCATGCGACCCAAACAGCGACAGGTGTGAAGGTCCAGGTCTACGTAATCAGCAACAATTTGTGTTGAGTGTAGGCGGCGACTCCCAAATTGTGAGCCGCGGCGCCCCAGTATATTTAAAAATATTGTTTTTCTTCAAATTCGTGTGTATTAGTCTTTCAAACGGCTAGTAAGTTGTTATAACAAACAGTTCCTAAGTTCTTTGGCCAAATAGTTACTACGTTGTTTGAACAAATAGTAAGTTGTTAGGACAAATAGTTACTAAGTTGTTTGGACAAATAGTTACTAAATTGTTTGGACAAACAGTTACAAAGTAATAGTTACTAAGCTGCTTGGACAGTTACTAAGTAGTTTAGACAAATAATTAGTAAGTTGCTAAGATAAATAATTATTAAGTTGTTTTGCCAATCGTTACTAAGTTGTTTGGACAAATAGTTACTAAGTTGTCTGGATAAATAGTTACTAAGTTGTTTGGACCGAACTACTTTATAAAGGGAACTGTTTGGTATGTCTGTTGGCCTAGGGGCGCCGTCAATCGAGTAAATGTGGGAACCGCTTATGTAGGCTATTCACAAACACACTACGTACTGCCGTGCATTTATCTGTATTTCTGTTTATGACGCATAAAGACACAGCTGTAAGGGTAGCTGATATTTAGGCAACAACATGGCGTTGCGTTAGTCAATCAGCTGCGACTTAAATCCACACAAACACAACGTTTGAACTTCGTACGTTCATTCATTTGCAAATAAATGAACGTACGGAGTTCGAGTGTTGTGTTTGCTTGGATTTAAATCGCTACTGATAACAGATTTGTTAATTAGTGAATGTGGTGACAGCATATGTTACAGTAGTGCCACGGGATATGAGCTGTTGCAGAATACGATGGAAACGAATGACCTTACTGCGTTAACGAATGACGGCCACAGGAAGCAGTCACTCATAAATACCGGAGAGAATGAAAGGTAGGCCGTAATAAATGCGGATACAAATTCAGTTTTATTAATAGGCACCTATGCATTTGAACATAAACAGTAGCTGACAGGCCGATCTTTGATCCAGAAACAGCACCAGTGGTGTCAGGATTAGCGGTTGCTATGCTCCATTTGGTCCCACATCCCTGTTGTGTTGTACTGAGGGAAGCAGAGGGCCTAATAACTGTTTTGTAAGGAGGCCTAGACCTTCGCGGCCTGTATTCCGACACACGCCCACAATTACGCCTTTGTGTCTAAGCGTTCATCAGGAGCTTCGGGAAACGCCTCGGCTGAACAAAAAACAGAGCCACGAAAAGACGAATCACGAACGGTGGGAATCACTAGGCCTGGCTCTAAAATCAACGAAACAAACACGTAAAGATTTAGTTTCCACTTCACAGGACGCAGCCCGTCTACATGACAAAGGCCAGTTGCTAAGCGCTGTTTAGGAAACCCGAAATGAACACGTAGGCAAAAAGTACAAGATATTTTACTGTTACAAAAGGAGGTACATGAACCATGTAGGGTCCACAGCCATCAGTTTGATTTGGGCTTAAACGGTTTATATCTGGAAAAGATAAAGAAGACACGCCACAAAACACGAGACAACGCGTGTACAAACCTGACACGTGTCTGCCGCTACAATCGGAGAAGGAAGACTGAATGGCAGACATGAAAACGGCAGGATGCAGGCTGCTACGCCCGCCTACCTCTTCTCTTCAAGATACCCAACATGTACAAGATCACACAAGAGAGGCGGCTGGCGCTGGCCAACTTACAGCACTGTGGTCGATCGTTACATGCGTTCTGCGGCATGCATAGTGTTCTGAAATAAGCCGATCGAGTAAAGTAACTAGCAATTAAACTACACATTAACAGGCCTAATGAAGACACGACGCCAGCAAAGACGACCAACAGGAAAGAGCCGCACAATGTACAGCAGTCTGGCCGCACGTCGTCATGGCAAAATCAGCCATTTGTGTTGGTGTTGTGTTGGAGAGTAAAAGAGTACGTACGGTATCATGGTGTTTGCGTGCACTGCACTGGTATGCTACCAATCAAAAGGTAGAAGCGCTCTGCTGTCCTCTGCATCCGATGTAAACACCCCCACAGGACTGGAAATAAAAGATCTGAAAATAAACACCCCAAATGTATGACGAAACTTCTGCTGGCCGGTAGGCTACGGCATCTGGTACCCCACGTGACCGGGCCGACAATGTGCAGAATTTCTACCGCCTTCTCCACATCTAACGCCGCCCCAAGTCCAAAGGTCCATGCACTCGCTGCTACAGGTCTGAGTCTCTAACGGTACAAATATTACCTATCGCAACAGGGTAGTGGGCCCGTTTCCCGGACAGATCTCAAAACCAGACACGTTTGGTACCGGAGCAGTGCCTTTAAACGTGGCATCGCCCATTACGGGTTCCTTGGCACCTCTCTCTCAAACAGAATTTCAGCTCCACAGAGAGGGCCGCCGTGTATCCTGCGAGCTGTGTCAAGCTCCTACAGTCCAATTACGCACTGAAAGTAAATTAAGATCTATCAGTTCTGAAGGGACAAACTAGGCGCAGAATAACCAGGATCGCAGCTACACCAAATTTAAACTTTCCGAAATATCTGCGCCACTACGATCGGAACAGCAACGGTGCAATGCGCCTCTTTCCGCTGAATCCTCAAGGCATTTCTCACCACGTGCTCCGATCCTACGAGGCTTTCCGCGCAAAGCAGCAACGTGCATCTCCTGAGGCTGTTAAGCCTGTACCAGGCACGAACTGCACCGCTGGTCTGCAGAACGAAAAGGCACCGACGGCAACACTACTGAGGCCATGGACATGCCAAAACGAACTGAAACTGTTCGTACAGCCCTGGCAGTAACTTGGCGACTGTTAACAGCTCTTCATCAACTGGACGCACCCACAGAAACAAACAGTAAGTCACCTGCACGAAAATTAAAACGAAAAAAGACCGTTGTAAATAAGAAACAAGCCAGGCGATACATGTACAGTACCAGCTTGATCACACTGCAACAACTGCGTGTGGGAATATAACGGAACATTGAGGTGCGTTCGCGTAACCACCGTTACCGTGGTAAACAATAAAGTATTAAATATTACGAATGTGTTTCTATTATTTTTGCCTTAGTTATCGGGAATGCAAAGCGCATGTGCCATACTATTATCTGTGGCCTGTCCGGCTTTACCACATTTTTCCACATTTTCTCATACAACAGCACGATTTTCGGGAAATAATTTAATTAAATTAAAGTGTGTGTTTCGATTTTCTCTACAAATTTTGTCCCAAACATCTCATTCTAAAAAAATGGACCGAGACAGCATCATACCTGTACACAGGTCTTCATGTAAAGTGTCCGTTATTATTTTCAGATTTTAACGATACTTGAATTTTCTCGACATATTTTCGAAAAATACTCAGATATCAAATTTCATGAAAAATCCGTCGAGGGTGGGACGGACGGACAGACATGGAGAAGATAAAAGACTATTTTCCCAAGTCGCCTAAGAATGCTTCTAAGTGAAGGACCAACGCAAGTCCACGAGCGATACGTGACAGTTACTTCGTCCTGCATGCCTACCCCAAGCTGCTGGCCATGTCAGACAACTGCCTGAGGAACATCACGTCAACTGCAGCTTTGTGCAGCAGAGCAAAGAAAAGGCAATTACCCGTTTGATAAACATGAAATGTGAGCACTGCAGCAAGCAGCAAATCATGGCAGACAGTTTACGTTGCAAACGACAAACAAACCCGCACAGCGACACAAAGTACGGTCTAACTGCTACTCGTTGAGGTTACAAACAAATTCCAAATATTGTATTTGCTACATTGTGACCTTATTTATACTGTGCATTTTGAATGAATTAAAATATTCGTGCATAACAACAACAAATGCACCTTTCATATAGTCAGTCATGAGCCGCATAACGACGTTTCGGTCGACGGACCGCATATACGACGGTGGCTCCATAAGATTATACTATAATATAATATTATATTATAACAATATATTAAAAATACCATTGTGTTACCATTGGCTACAGTACTCAGTACAGCAACATGCTGCAGGTCTGTAGCCTAAAAACAAAAGGCTATACCACATTACCTTGGTGTGTAATAAGCTATACTATCTACATTTGTATAAGTACATTCTATGACGTTCGCAGAACGACGAAATCGCCTAACGACGCATTTCTCAGAACGTATCCCTGTCATTGAGTCTTACATCGCCCCTATATGTTTCGACGCCATTTAAACCGTACTCATGCAGCTTCACACCTAGATTTAAAACATACTAAAATGCAGTTACAAGAACTCTGCACAATTATATGAATTACTTGTGTAATGCATTACGTTTTAACAGTTTAATACAGCATTTCCTGAATGTTTCGTTAGACCCAGCAGTAGACGGACATGAAAATTCTGTTTGCCTTACCTCGGAAGGTGTGGAAATATTTCCATGCGTCTTGATTTGATGAAACTACGTTCCGCTACGCAGGGATCCGCCAGACATGTTGATAATGTCTATCTCTCTCTTTCTAGCACTATTTCTTTGTTTCCGGCCGTCGTGTGCTGTCACTGTGAGAGGGAGGGGATGTGGGCCGAACCTAAACAGAGAGGCGGAATCTAGCGCAGAGCGGCTTGCGTCGTCGCTTTTCGTCTCAAGGGTGGGGCTTATTGCAGGCATTGGCCGTGTCAGGAGGCGGAGCCGCTCGAAGCCCAGCCCACGTCACTCACTGCACAGGACAAGGGCACTGGACTCAGCAGTGTGGCGTCAGAGCCTGCCCTGTTTACAGCGTTCGATCTCTGCGCGGATCAACAACACATCCGCGGAATTCACACCCCCCTTCTGGTGACACACCCTTTCGTCTCTACCAACCACCCCTCCATGGAGTCAACCTACAGCCAAGGATCGTCCCGAACACTGAATGTCCACTTCTCACCGTGTCCACCGACCTAGTACGTGGTCCATCCGCAAAGAGCAACATGCTGGTGCCGTCGGACATGATGGCGGCGCAATCTAAGATGCTGTACCAGATCAACAAGTATTACGGCGAGCGGGTGCAGAGCAGGAAGGGACAGGTGGCCAAGACGATCCGCGAAGTGTGCAAGGTGGTGCAAGACGTCCTCAAGGAAGTGGAGGTCCAGGAGCCTCGGTTCATCTCTTCCCTGACGGAGTGCAACGGGCGCTATGAAGGACTAGAGGTCATATCTCCTGCGGAATTCGAGGTCGTATTGTATCTTAACCAGATGGGGGTATTCAACTTTGTGGACGACGGCACCTTGCCCGGATGCGCCGTCTTGAAGCTCAGCGACGGCCGCAAGCGCTCCATGTCCTTGTGGGTGGAATTCATCACAGCTTCCGGTTACCTGTCCGCACGCAAAATCAGATCTCGCTTCCAGACGCTAGTAGCACAGGCGTGCGACAAATGTGCTTACAGGGACTCCGTGAAGATGATCGCCGACACTACCGAAGTAAAACTCAGGATCCGAGAGAGGTACGTCGTTCAGATAACCCCAGCTTTCAAGTGCTCCGGGGTCTGGCCACGATCAGCGGCGCACTGGCCTATTCCTCACATCCCCTGGCCTCATCCGAACCTGGTTGCAGAGGTCAAGACCGAAGGCTTCGACCTCCTTTCCAAGGAATCCGTAGCGATGCAAGGGAAGCAGTCGGCAATGGAAGGCGACGCCTGGGTGTTATCTTTCACGGAAGCGGAAAACCGCTTGATGCTGGGTGGGTGTCGACGTCGGTGCCTCAGTATCCTTAAAACGCTGCGCGACAGACACCTGGATCTGCCCGGGAACCCCGTGACGTCGTATCATATGAAGACACTACTGCTGTACGAGTGTGAGAAACATCCTCGGGAAATGGAGTGGGATGAGGCGGCGTTGGCTGACCGCATCAACGGCATCCTGCTGCAGTTGATCTCATGCCTGCAGTGCCGACGCTGCCCGCACTACTTCTTGCCCAATCTCGACCTCTTCAAGGGCAAATCTCCGAGCGCGTTGGAGAACGCGGCCAAGCAAGTGTGGCGCCTGACCAGAGAGCTACTTACCAACACGCGCTCGCTGGAGAAGCTCTAAGATGTTTGCGCCCATGTCTGTGTAAGTGACGCTCAAGAAGAACCAGATAAAGTGCTCAAACCCGTGCATAAGCCGGCGTCATTTCAGGCTCACGGCGAAATGCAGATTACACAGGTCAACGCCGGTTTCTGAACTCCGGTCAGCAGTGCAAACAACCCAAAGTTGCCTGCGTTATAGCAGTTCCATACTTTACGGCCAACATCTTTCGCTACAACCGGCGGTGTGCCCCAACACCATGTAAAAATCCGCAACATCCAGACGGAACTGTGTGGACACACACGGCCTAAAATTTACGAACAGGACATGTAAAATGAACAGCGTACAGATCGCCCACGTTCCATCAAGCTTCTCTGAACGACGCTTCAAACACCTTCGGCGCTACAAAATTCCCAGCACATACAGCAGTGTTAATCCAGCAATTTGGTATAAAGGTTACATTCTGTGCGCGTTCAAGACATCTTAATTTGCGTTCGTAAAGTGTCACCGATCATAAAGTGGACAGGTAAGGAGGTGCACCATTTCTGGATAGCCTACAGTGCTACAGTCACAGCAGAAAACTGTAGCAAGGCCATCACGAAGACCAGAGCCAATCAAAAGACGTCTGTAAGGCCTAAATATTTATACTTTATATTAACGTACCGCATGACCTTAATGTTATTTCGTTGAAAGTTACGAATGATCGAAAGACGCTAAAATAGTGCATTTATGTATATAACTAGTTTATTATTTTGGTGCTATTGCAGTTGGGCAAGGAACGAGATCAGACAAAGCCTGTATGTAATCTCTTGCTTGTACTGGACAAATAACGTTTTGTTTTTGCAAGTGCACATGCGACGCGCGTCAAAAGCTGTACAGACGGCGACATGTATCTGTCCACATGAGTGTTGAGTGTTGTGCTGAGTGTATATTTGTATCTATGCAAGAATAATAATAGGCAACCACTTCGACTTGAAATGCGATGTGTTTTTTAATGTGGGAGGGGGGAGGGAGGGGGGTTGCGAATACTGTAAGTGGCCAGCAGGAGACATGACGTCCGGCATCGGCGACGGTCAGACCAGGTAAATATAAACACAAAGCAATAAATAAGCACATTAAATTCCAGAGCCTTTAAACTAAACGTCTCTAATTTCCGTTGTCTATTTAACATAATTATGCACAACAGTTTAGGCCTATTGCTATGATAATACAAGTAAATGTACAGTATCAGACATAAAACCTGTAAGCAGGGTCTACACACACGTATAAATCACGCGTGTAACTGGTACCTAGCATGCACATCACTTGTACAAATCCACTGCCATTCCCACAGTCAGAAGTGACTGTTTTTAAGTTTTGCTAACGGAGGCAGGATGTGCTGTCTCAAAGGTAATACTATTCAGTTGCCTCAGTCGGTCAGCCGGCCAGGCACCACTATATGAACCATAAGCTCCACAGAAACGTCACCAACAATTTAGACCTACGTGACAACCAGCGCTGAGCCAGAAGCTGCAGCCGTCACTTGACACGCCGTCGCTGCATGCTGACGTCAATAATAACAGTAACCAACACCCTGTAAACGACGCCATGTTACGTGTATTAATCCTATATGAAACTAAATACATTGGCCCAGGCTATGAATTCTGTGCCCCAACGGTAGGCCTACGGACAGTAGCAAGCAACAATTTATAGCTATACCGTGTTTGCAAATACTTCGATTCAGCAAGGACCCTCGTATCAGCGGGCCCGCCTGATGGCAGCTCAGCGCTTACGTCGGGCTGGTGCGGTATCGCGGAAAGAAAACCTGTGGCAGGCCGAATTGCTGCAGGTTTAAATATTTCCAGCGATGTTAATTAAACACATTACCGCTGGCTGCACTACGACGCCTGTCCGACTATACCTCACTGCAACACATTTTATAACTGCCCCTGCAGATGCTTTTCGGTTTAACCAGATTCAGTGCGTTCCCAACCGCCGTTTGCCATTCTCTATAATATGCACTCCACCACGCGTGTGGCGACAAACAAACCTAACATTTCACCGAACCCGAGACCCACATTAACTCCCTGACGACTTCACTGATGAACATGCTAGGCCCCCCGCCAGAACAGGTGCCGTCTGGGGTGTGCACACAATTACAGCAGACTAGTCCTATCGAAATAGGCCTCAGTCCGTATGAAAACGAACCCTCTTTTTGTCAACCACGCATTACAGATCAGCGTTAATGCCCGCAAATTGGTCTTATAAATCAGACAAACTCATATTGTACGCTGTTCACACTCACAAAAAAAAAGGTAGTTAGAAATGCACGGAGCCTGGCAGCGGGGGTAAAAAATTACGGTGTTATGTGCAGCAGTGCTTAGTGCTTAGTTCTGCTAACAATGTGAGGAGAAAATGCGTCAGATTAACTATGATCTGTATTACGTAGCGCGGCATGTACTGGGGTACAGACAGAACTGACATGTGTCATGACAAACTGCGGCCATTGTGCTGCAGCAGACAGACACTGCTGGCTTCCAAACTGCATGCCGACAGTTCGGACACAGAATGTCACACAGCGCTGCAGTTACTGTCACAAACTACACATCGCTGTTCTAACAGTTCGGCGCCACAAACAGATCTCAGAGGCGCACCCCACACGCAGACTGACAGCGAGCGTCCTCAGCCACTACCGTGCTCATACCTGTTATCTCCTGATGTACGAACTACGTGTATTCAGATCCCACCTCACAGCAAACACAAGACCAGTCTGTTAATGTTGCTTAGCTAAATAATCCGCCGCATCTTGTAATCAAAGCAGAGAAATTTTGAAATTATGTGGTGGTACATATACCTACCACTGTGCTTGCAAGGGACACAGACGTGCAAGCAATATGAGAGCTAGGTGCTGCCCTGAAATGTGAACGAAGGAATTGGAACAAATAAACATACACCATTTGGTTGGAAATTAAAGCTCCGATAACGAAGCAGCAAAAACGTGGAACTTAAGGGTCCCTAATTACCACAGGGTCTATAGGCCTAATATGGTGGCTAGGATCTTCACATAAACGACTAAGTTTTACTGAAAGGAAGCGCCCCCACTTCAAAAATCGTTGGTCGTTGTTTAACAAGAACGTAAGCTACCTGCTATGTAAATGACAGATAAATTTTAAATAATATCGACAAAAATAAACAAGTTTTTAAAATTAACTTACGGCATGCAAGGCGCAGGCTTACATCACCAATTAGCAAACGTGGGTATTAAGTGTTTATGATACATGTCCCCCGGGGCACCGCGAGTGGGCCCCATTTTCCGAAATACAAATCAGATAGCCCTGATAAACACACTACAACAATTCAGCATTAGAAGTACGTCGCATGACGAGTGCCGTAGCAATCACGGTACATCTTGTCGTCAGTTCCACTGCATCTCCTGCTGCAGGTCGAGAGTCAAGAGGCTCTGTCAGCGCTCGGCTGCACGAGGATCAAGCACTGCAGCCACGAAACTGCTCTTTAATGTCTCGCTGGGTAACTTCACGCCGTTAAGAGACGGCCTGCCTACTTACTCTCCTCAACACGTCTGTCGCAATGACGTCACATTCTGCCTGTGAAACTATGATTATCATGATGATTAACACATTTACCCTCCCCCCCCCGGCCTACCTCCAAAAATGTGACTTAGCCCTAATGCAGTTCCGTCATGCTAACGTCCTTCGAATCGCCTTCCGACGACTCTGCAGCCACAAATGACGCTGGTCCAGGTCTACGATAACAGTGACACTGTGTGCCTGCCTGTACTGGCAATGTCAGACGGACTGCAACACTGCTATGTCCAACATCAGTCTGGTTATAAGCTGACGGCTGCAAAACCTGAAGATGACTAAATCTGACCTAGACTTGTGCAGTCTGTAGTTGTTGCGCTCGGACAGTAATGCTGCAGGCAACGGGCCTAAACAACTGCCACCAAATTCTCAGTACTCTGCCGCCCGGCACTAGTGGCTACACCAGATTTACTCTCGACCATTTAATATTTGAGAAGGATGTTCAGAAAGAGCTGTGGTTGCTCCCGAGAGGGCCTATCATAACCACTGTGCACTAGCAACCTATCAGGAGATAAACAGGGTTTAAACAAAGTATAAACGAAGATAAGCATGTTGAGACGTATTGCTAAGGTCCGCATTACACCGCAGATCTGTCACTCAAGTGTGAAATTTGGCTATAACCGCTTTACGTGCAAGACGGTTCATTATCACTGTGTTTCTGAATAATCAGAAATGCAATATGTCTGGTCCAAACACAGTATTGTTCACATATCGTACAATCTGCTACATGTTGCGGTCAATATGGCCATCAAGAGGCTGTTGACAAGAATAAATATGGGAACGTACCTGCAGTTTTATGCTACTGTGATTTCAAAACTTCACACACATATGTATATGTGTTACAACCGCTGAATGAGGGCTTGGTGACTTTCATTAGGCGTCAAAATTTATGTTTGGCAGATACGGTATATTTGTTTAGAATCAGTAATTTTGTTGACAGGAAATTCTAACAAGTCTGTAGAGCAGCTCAGGGGGACACAGCACACAGACAGTGCCGGTCGGATTAGCAAGCCTGGATATCGGTGTCAAGATTAATGGTTTGGAGCGGGCGAAATTTTACACTTCGACAGTTTCTTGGCGTCTAAGATCTTGCGGGGGGCGGATACCATGTTGGTCACACCAGCACATTAAGAGAAACAAGCAAGACGCGTGTAGGGATTGACATGAGTTACGACACGGCAAAATGCGTTAAATCAGGCAATAACGGGAAGGTATTCAAATTTATAACTTTTGGACCTATTAGGAAGTAGTGAAATATAACAGTCTGCCAATTAGAAACAGCAAGAAAATTTACAGAGGTGATGAAATTTGAAAAGTGCCAAATTTGTAAACCTAACGCCAATCAGCGGATGTTTTGGTGGGAAGTCACATTTTGGCTACGTCACACCAATCCTGATCAACGTTCCCTTAATTCATATATAGAAATTTATAGCTATTTGCTTACAGGGAATGGTGTGATTGCAGCAGTGAAACAAAGTGAGCTGCTTGCAAGGAATAGGAGAGTCTATCCGCCATTTGTATCAGTTACAGTATATCTGTGCAATGTCTGTTAAGTGACCATAAATACAGACACGAGCTGCATACACCTGGCAACATCACACACACACACACACACACATATGTGTGTGTGTGTGTGTATATATATATATATATATATATATATATATATAAAATCCAACTTTGTTGCAGAACATATGAATAAATTTTACTGTGACATTATTTACAAAACTGTACCTACGCTATTTAGAAACACGTTGCCTGTAATTCATATGAACTAACCGATTGTGAGCTGAGACGGGCTACAATGTTTTACGTACAAAATATACACAACAGAATAAAATCTATAAAACTGGATATATTGGGCTTTTAAAAGAACGGATCAATTTAAATATGGAACAGTAGGATTTACAGTATTAAAACACAAAGGCAGCGTACGCACTTGGAAGAGACGGATTGTATAAATATGTTCCGGTGGTCTGTCGTTTGAAACTGCGCACCATCCTCGAAGCACTGATGTTAACGATGCGATGATTTTGTTTATAATTTTAAACACGTACAATTACACCACTATTTGAAATACAAAAGTACAATACGATAAGACAGTATACCGACATTCAAACGGCAGACCACTAAAACCAGGCGATTACGCTGCCTTCGTGTTTTAATATTATAAATCTTATTGTTTCATATTTTCATTGACGCATTCTTTTAAAACCCCCAGATAAACACAGTTTTATGGCGTTCATTCCCAAGGCTATCTAGGTTATGTATATTTGTTACATAACGTGTGTGTGTGTGTGTGTGTCAAGTTCAGAGATCTCGGAAGCACAAAACTGTGGACACCGTTCCCTTTTTATTCCTGTGAACAGCCCGATGGTGGCCATGTTGGCAGAAACATGTTGCTGATTGTATGATGAACAGAACTGCTGTGTTCTGACCGGACATACTGACGGTGAGGAATCAGGTATTTGCGTTGTTATGCTTCAGCAGCACAGTCACCGATTACCAAGGTTTCGAAGAAACGTCCCACCTCTCTCTTCACAGGTCAAAGAGCGCTAGTGTATGACTTCTCAACCCGTAAAGACGAAAGAGGTACGTTCTTTCGAAACGTCGGTATCAATAACCCTACTACCCAGCGTAACAACACAGCAGTCCCTCAACATTCACTACACAGGCCTGCACAACACAGCGTTATGCTCTGCCTCTGCAACAAATATAATCTACGTGTTCGCGGGTTCTCATCGAGGTGCGAAACAAGCCCACAGTCCGTCTTTTTCATTCGGAACCGCCTTAACGTACGGCACTAAACTCTACACTACATGCACTGTAAATACAGAACAACATGCGTGCGCCTGCTGAAACAGTCGCATTTACAAGAGGCGTACTGAAGGGCCGACCGCAGGCACCACTGTTTATTGCTATGTTTGTATCGCGCCGTCCTTAATCAGGGGTCCATTCTGGTCCGTTTACAGTACATCCTCACGGTCTTAGGTCTTAAACCGTTTTCTAGAAACAAACAAAACATAACTGAAAAACAGAGCCGTAAAAACGGGCAGGAAATGGGGCAATAGCCCCAGGCAGGGGTGTTGCATTGAGGGGCGCAAATTACAATCGTTAAATTATATATACAAAATACATAAAAAATGATACCATTTCATAATTATATGAAATATATTCGCGTCGAATACAATATATGTAAAAAGTTCAACTTTATATATCTAACAATGTTAATATATACGCCTATTTTCAAGCAAACGTCAGGACTCACCTAACGTGCATGTCTAACAGCCGACAATGGGCGCCAGTGACCACAAGACCTGACACAACAATCGCGCATTCCATAGCCAACAATGGAAAAAAAAAACAAGCAACCTCAAACAGCCTATTATTACTACACTGTATTACTACAATACAACGAAAGTTACAATATATTTACTACAGTTGCTATTCATTAGATAAGCCAGCATTTTATCATTACATTCATATACTTATTGTCACCTCTTTGCATTCGATGTGCAATGAAATAAACTGATACAAAAGTTGAAGAAATGTGTCCCTTATTCAAGCTGGGCTGGGGGGTGGGAAGGTTGGCTTTCAGCAGTTTGCCGAAACCAGATCACATTCGTTACGGCTCTGACTTACAGTCTGTCTTGCTGACTGAGCAATCAACAAATAAAATGTCCTGCAGGACTGCACGACGGCAAAGGGCAGCAAAAATAACCAAAGCCCGTCCTGTCTCATTCCCACACCACAAATCCTCACCAATCCCAGCCACACCACTCTAAATTGACTGCCACAGCGGGCTGTATAATTACACAGCGCGGTACAAATAGCGCATTTCACTAATCCCCGATGTACAGTGAAAGCTACGTCTATCGGCCGGACAGGACCGCCTGCGTTCGCGGTGCCACTTGACATCAGTATCGTGCACTTGGGCTCTTTGCCCACACAGAGACCATCTTGATTGAGGTTCTTCGCAGGGAGCTGCCCTAGTAGTACGGCCAGAAACAGGCACCGGCAGGCCCTACACACTGGCTCGGTGACTCCTCACACGCACAGTACAAAAATCCAGACTGGCAAATCGACTTCGTCTACCAAACCAACCAATGCTCATACAACATACACAATACTATAGTCTTTATCACTGCAACATGTTTCGGCACTAATGTGCCATCTTCAGGGAGTTCTTACACCAAGTACTAACACTACCTAAAATATTTACAGTCTAACACCTGTAAAATGATATATATTCTATAAATTATTGAAAAGCACAACGGGGAAGCCTCACCTGAAAATACCTAAAATATGATACACTACTTTCGTAATATCTGTATATAGCATGTCGTAGCTACTTTCAATTTGTAGGGTGACTTTTTAGGTTAAACGTCAAGTTTTGTTCCAGTAATATAAGTTAATAAATGAATACACACAGCTGACAGAACTAGCTCTGGTACTTGTAATTGAAGTAACATGTTTCGAACCCAGTGGGTCTTCATCAGGGTGAAAATGTTCCATCGGGGTCGAAACGTGTTGCTATCTTAAACAGAATCAGAGTTGGTTGTGTCAGCTGTTTTTAGGCGCGTTCGCAAAATTGCGAAACGCGACTATTAGCTTTGTCATGTCTGTCCGTTCGCATATAAATACTCGCATCCCACTACGAATTTTCATGAATTTGATATTTGAGTATTTTTCGAAAATCTGTTGACAAAATTCAAGTTTCATTAAAATCTGACAAGAATAGCGGGTAGGTTACATGAATACAACCATACATTTTTTTTATCTTATTCCGCTCAATTCTTCTTAGAATGTGAAATATTTCAGACAAATGTTGTAGAGAAAAACACACACATTTTATGTTCAGTAACTTTTTTCCGAAAAAGTGCCGTTTATGAGATAACGTCGAAAAATACTTTACAGAGTCGGACAGGCCACAGATGACAATATGGCGCATGCGCATTGCATGCTGGATGACTATGGCTACAAACACGAACTCAGAAAATGTAGGCCTAATATTTACTGCTTTTCCACTGCAACAGTGGTTACGCAAACGCGCCTCAATGTTAAGTTATGCGTACACTGTGTGTCTTGTTTATTAACTGATTGCAGGGTGGTGACTAAGGTGCACGCAGTGATCAATTTCGAAAAGCCAAATCGTCGCTACACAGAGAACCAACGCAGTGAAAGACAATCATTAGCAGTTCAGCACAGTCCCCCACCAAACTCGCCTCTACTCTAGTCACTACATCGCAGAATTACGATACTTCCTCCCAGCAACCTAAAACCACATTAAGTTTTTGCTGGCCACCATTATTAGGGCTAAATTCCAATTCCAACATAAACTGTTGTGAAGTACCTGACGGAATCTGCATGTAAATACATGCAATAAGCAGCCGTTTTTATATTCGGGATTCGGGCTTCGAAATAAACGGCGACAAAGCTCGCAAACTTAAGCCTAACACTTCACACAGACGGTCGATGCAATTTGTCAGCGTTCCCAGTCGGCAGAAGAAAGCAGCAAAGCCTCACCTACTCCGCCCACTGTCAGCACGTCGCTAGGGTCAGCAACCCTGACGCACCATTTTCATTTTTCATTTCCGTTTACGCAGTTTTGTTTCTGCGCGCAAAATATTTTACGTCCAACCATGCCAGCAGCGTCCTGCGATCACATCTGCAGCTTAATGTCTCAATCAAACTCCCGGCTCATTCCGTGTGTAAGGTGCCAAGAGCGCAGGCGGAGGAGATGCACAGTACAGACCAACGACCCGCTGGCAGTCGGCCTAAACCCAATTTATACGAGAAACTGATTTAACAGTTTCACAAACAAATGCGTAGGGTGTAACTGCGTATCAATCGTGCCGGCAGTTTTACAACATTTCCACTACAAAATGTACCACCATCGTGTGGAATGCTGCAACATCACTTGCATGGTTAGGTAGTTCTTAAATAATGAGCCCATAGATTAGGCGTGCTACAAGCCTGCGTTCCCTTGAATCTTTCTGTTTGTATACACAAAACCTGCAAAGTTAATGGCACTGTAAGCGCTACTGACTAGTCATCAGGACCTGTTACTGAGCATAATTTCCATTAGCTGGTTACAAACGACCAGGAGGCCAGTACTTATTAACCATTCATTCATTCATTCCTTAGTCTGCCTTACGAGAGGTCCATAGCCTCTTCCCTAGCAAATTCTCCATATAGAGCGATCTAGTGTTTCCTTTGTCAATTTACAGTATCATCTCATTTCCTTAATGTCATCCAGTAGCTGCTTACGCCTTCTTCCTAGTCTTCCCGTCACTTTTATCCTTCCCTGTATCTGTACCGTCAATAACGTGTTTTAGAAAGCGGTCCCTACGTATGGCGTGACCAGTTATCCTTCCCACTCTTTATTGTCTGTGGGATATTCCGTGAACGTCTAACAGTTCTTCATTTCTCACACGATCGGCCCAACTGATCTTCTCGAGACTTCTCCAGCACCACATTCCAAAACTGTACCAAAACAAAGAAAATTAGTTTTTGTTCGACGGGCACAAGCAATTTGTTTGTGAACAGGCCAACTGCGGCACATGGCAGTACAACACCAGACAGCTGCCGTCATGCTTGTGCTGTACACAACGCGCACGCACACATATACATGCATATACACACAATGTTTGCGATTTAGGCCTGTAGTCATCCCCATCTCCATCTGTGTTAAAATGATGCCATTATGATGCGCCATCAGCAGCGTCACACCGCTGCTCGAAGTATCGGAGACCGACTGCGTCTTTACGTATCATCCCCTGACGATGGAGACAGAAACTGTCTCCGAGTATTTGCAATATTGGTCCGCACCGTCGCGTCTGCCTGCCTCATAGGATGTGTTCATATTAGTGGCTGCAGAAGTTTGACACCGTACCGACTGGCATTCAGTGTGCCAGCCACAGAACACGCAGAGGAACACTTCGAAGTGGGCGTGTTTCGACGTCTGCAGCACTCTGCTCACAACATCGTCAGTACACGTAATGCAAAGACCGTTAATAACTCTACAATTATAGCACTACTATAAGACTTCCCTCTACATGTTGTACAAACATCCTTACAAAGTCGAAACACGTTGTCAAGTGCCAGCTGAATGCTGGCCAATGGTCTAAGCAAAGTGTTGTGTTTACGGAATGCTCGGTCCTTACTTCAAGTCCAGTGAACATCCATCTAATCAAGCGACGGACGGGCGACAGTTCACAGTGCAACATTAGCAGTGCCAGGCCTCTATCACAGACTCCACAGTCAATCATGACAACTTGTCCTTAGGGTCTAGAGGACTATCGGCTGTGTACAGTCCTTTCGCGCGTCGAAATGATAGGAAAAATGAAACACAAGACGAAGCTCAACACCGTCAGCGTCTAATCACAGCAGACCGCCTGCAGTTCATATGGCAGACACCCTTAAAGTAAAAAATATTGGCCTAAACACAGCTATTTGTTGCTGAAGGAAATCAACTGACTTACTGGAGAAATAAATAGGCCTAGCGCGTATATATTTACTATACCAACTGAATGCACACACACAGTTCCACACACATATATATTAGTTATCAAATGTTTGCTACATGTTTCGACGCATACCGCACCATACAACTACTGTCACTTGCTCAAAACTGTCTGCTTATTTTAATGCGGTTACATTGGTTACAGAGCATGATATATAGCATATGTGGGTGTTACAGCGTTATTTACAGATGGTAGTACATGTGGCTGTTTGTTATGTGGCTCTCTGTTATGTCTTAAAAGGAAGCCATAACAAACAAATACATATTTTCTCAATAACTGTAAATATATTCAACTGTATGTGTGCATTCAATTGATATATTAAATATATAATTGTTATACAAAAAAAATGCACGCAATGTAGAGCGTCACCACAAACAGGCCTAGTTGTGTTAGGCTGAACATTTTGTATTCTCAGTTTTACTGTTTATACAGAGGGCTACGTGGTCACTATACTATACAGCACCCAATTCACGTTGACAGGCAGTTGTATTGACAAAGGGACAGTGCAAACAATATGTAGGCCTAATTGTACCCAAAGGGACAATCCACAAAAATAAATAAATAAAATAAAACCGCTGACACAACTAACGGCACTACCTTTCTGCAGCAACGGTAAATTTTTAGGCAATTCATCTCATCAGGTAGGTGACGACACCAAACTGATGACGGGTGATCTGGGCAGCCGAAACATGTTGCAGTGTACAATAGAAGTCTAATGTACTAGATCCGTAAGGTTGTGTTTGATCGGATAATTAATACTTTACTGATAAGAAATGCACATCGGACGATGTCACCGGAAATTACATAAAACAGTTACGTTGAACGTACTCAACGATGGATTATTGCGGGGCTGTGTGCTCGCTGCATCAACTGCATGTCAACCCGCAGTCTCAATATACATACGCCTCCCTCATCTACCGAGCAACCCAAGACTTATGAGGCAGAGCTGCCCCGTTCATAGAGTTTTGTTCGGTATGTTCCGCAGACATAAACAGGGAACCTTCCTTTACATTAACATCAAATTGAGTACAGTTCTCTTATTTAAAACGACACGCGGTACAAAACATTGCTGGGGCAAGAGGTACAAGAAACTTAACCTTACGATGTTAACTTCGACACCATTACGCCGCACGGTACAAACCATTTTTATGTACAGTTAACAATGAAATTAACCATCTGAAGACCGAAACTAATCTACATTTATACCAAATTCAATTCTTAACCTCACAGAGATCGAACTCTGTCTGCATTACTACGTCCAACCGATTACGGCTACTAACGGCAATAATCCGCAGACCTACATCAATCAGTGTGGGCAAAACAAACAGTTTGATGATGTTGCAATGGGTGCTGAACACTGGGCTCGAACTGTCGAATGTCAGCACCAGGAACAAATAGCGCAGTGTGTTACGTTACCGGCCAATCTATAAACCCATTCTCCACTAGACACGCACCGACAGACGCTCATCTATTATTAATAACAAGTAAGGGAGAATAATTTGTATAATACATATATCATACGTGATTTGGTGCTTCAAACAGGCACCCGGTACTACAGTAAAGATTTGCATCTACAACAGTCCTTTGCCTGAGTGAAAAGCAAGAAGAGTAAGGTACGTAAATTCGCAAGAAAAGAGTTTGGAAAATGTGTACTCCCTGCAGTACAACTTTCCAGTCTTGTCTTGTCTTGTCTTGTCTTGTCTTGTCTTGTCTTGTCTCCATCAGCTGATAGCGCCACCAACGGCTGTATGCCTGCTCTGTTCCAACGCCAGCACAACACTACCTGTGGTTTGTAACATGTCGGGCTAAATCAATAACATAACTCGCAAGGGATGGGGGCGAGATTACCTAATTATAACGCACGCTTCCAAAATAAGCGGCCGAGAAAGAAGCCATAATTTGGTTAGCATCGATTGGCGTGCTTTGCTACATACGTACAGTCGACCATTACAATGCCGAGAGACTCTCCAAGACTTCACACAGGGACATAAGTGAGTTTGTAGTCTGCACACAGTGTGTTTGTAGTTTGCACATAGGGACACAGCGAGCTTGTAAACTGCACACAGGGACACAACGTGTTTGTAGTCTGCACACAGGGACACAGCGAGCTTGTAGTCTGCACACAGTGACACAGCGAGCTTGCAGACTGCACACAGGAACATAGCGTGTGTGTAGTCTGCACACAGGGACATAGCGAGCTTGTAGACTGCACACACAGGGACACAGCGTGTTTGTAGTCTGCCCAACAGGGATACAGCGTGTTTGTAGTCTGCACACAAGGACAAGGCGTGTTTGTTGTCTGCAAACAGGGACATAGCGAGCTTGTAGATTGCGCACAGGGAAATAGTGTGTGTGTGGTCTGCACACAGGGACACGGGTTTGTAGTTTATACACAGGGACACTGTACAGCGTGTTTGTAGTCTGCGCGTAGGGACACTGTGTGTTTGTAGTCTGCACACAGGGACATTGCGTGTTTGTATTATGCATACAGGGACATAGCGTGTTTGTAGACAGCACACAGGGACCCTCCATTACTACGTCTGCAGTCTGTTTATGCACACCTCGTGCCTCTACTCAGAGACCTTTCACACAAAAGCCTGAATTCAGGCAACGCTACAGAACCACACTGTGCAATCCATCACTCACTTATCGTTCTGCTATCCAAAGGTATACAGTCCGACATGCTGACAGCGCCGCTGATCAACCAGTTATACATAACAGATACCCAGCCCATTACTGTCCACCCCATTCACCAGACTTCAATTTATGGTTTTTCGTTCAGTCGTGTCAACAGGACACACGAACCAACATTAGGGTCCTTAACAGTCACCATTCCCTCAACAGTACTGGCTGCAGTCACTTCGCGAATTCAGCGATAAACTGCTTAATGTCAACGAGTGGGCACAGTTTTGGAATAAAAGAAGAAACTAAACAGCTCAAATTGCTACCGAATGTCATTACTACCTACTGGTCTACCTAATCTGAAAAAAACGTTTATTTTTTGTTTAATCGCAAATTGTAAAAGATCAATTGTATTTCGTGACATTCCGTCTGCCTGCTTTCCTGCCTGCCTAACAACGTATGTGATTATTAATATTAGTATCAATATTAGGCTTAAGTCAACGCACTGTCATATCCCTGCTGTTGATACCCAAACGGTGCTCGGCTTAGGCCACTAGCAGCACCGGCACAGCTGCAGATGTAGCGCGCCTTACAGTATTCGGCAGGGTGAATCAAAAGCAGGCATGCAGGTCGTGGTTTGCCCCGTCACTCCAGGCAACTACCGGTACAGCCCCGTCAATACTACACAAGTTTCCTTCGACATTCCTCCCGGTTCATCAAACATATTACCACTCTAGGTCAGACAGTCTCATCAGCTTTTACCATGTCGCAACCATCAGTCAACCCAGCCATATTTATAACGACGGATTTTGGACAAAGACACTGTGGTGAAGGGGGATGGACGACACCGACAGTCATGGTTCCGATTTGCTGTTAATCCTGTGGTTTCTCCTGCCACAGAACAAGGTGCACTGCACACTGTCAACAGCGCGTCCTGGTTTACAGTCTACGCTAAGACACTCTCGAAACTTACGTCCTTTACGTCGACTCTGGCTGTTCCGCAGACCGACTGCGACCCCCCATCCGTTTACTGTGAAAAGTCAACATTCTGAGATCACGAATTGTTTGTTGCACTGACTTTATGAGTACCGCTAAGCAAACCGTTTCCTTTAATCAGCATTCGTGTTGTGTATATTTCAGAATACATTTTTTTTTCCATCGGAGAACAGGAGGCTACACGAGGAAAAACAAAACGCTTTCTTCTTCGCTGATGTCAAGCACCGGCCAGACCATCATAATCTCTTTAGATACAGCGTGGTCAAAACATGTATGCTGCGGTATCCTCACTTGATGTGTACACAGGAGTACTTATTTCGGAACACCTTATACCGAACTTTAGCCTGTCTCTTTCTAGGCACTCTATTGTACGAATTAAAACTTACCTACAACGAAGGCCCAGGGTGACGATCGATTATCTGTGTAACAATACGCATGTTCCATTATTTGTGTAACAACACGCATGTTCCATTATCTGTGTAATAATACACATGTTCCATTATCTGTGTAACAATACGCGTGTTCCATTATCTGTGTAACAATACGCATGTTCCATTATTTGTGTAACAACACGCATGTTCCATTATCTGTGTAACAATACACACGTTCCATTATCTGTGTAACAATACGCGTGTTCCATTATCTGTGTAACAATATGCGTTCCATTATCTGTGTAACAATACGCATGTTCCATTTCCGAAAACACTGAACGGATTTCGATAGAACACGATGGCTTTTCTTTTGACCAAACGGGCAGTTGCCGGTCGCATTTAGGCCTAAATTCGGTCCGATGCAGGTCATGACAGTGACCCCACAAAATGGCTAATCACAACCTACTAAGCAGAAATCAGAGTGAGATTTGCTGCTGCATTTTTTTTTTTTTTAATTTGAACCATTTTTCGGAACGATTAATGTGGCACCTGAACCCTAGAAACGAAATTTGTGTGTGTAGTAATTCAGAGTGTGATAGTCCTGTGACTATACCCAGCTGCCACAGTCCTCTGCTAGCAACAGTAAGGCCACTAAGGTCACAGCGTTTGAACAATGCACGTAGGCCTACATACTGGAACTCCATTACGTTTCACTTCAGTTGAAGGGCTTGCAAAAGCAGACAAGCTCGAAGTGGAGAACGAACTATAAGAACCGATAATGAAGTCTGCTGTAAATGCGGGCAGGTCATAAGGCCAGAATCGACGCCCGTGTGGTCCGAGACGAACGAGCAGACGTGTGGACAACAAAAACTGTAGGCCTATCTTTAGAACTAAATTGGAATGAAAGACTCTGATACAGTTTTCGATTCTTGAGCAATTTGAAACAAAGAATTTGGGCGTATGTCTGCTCAAATATCCTGGTGCACGATCTGATAGCAAGCCGCTACCAATATCCACATGCCTATCTGTCGTTAAAGCGCCCCCGGATTTTATGTTATAGGATGTTTTGTTACCATTTTCACAGCCGCCATTGGCCAGTCTCTTCAGTCACACGAATTCAATCCACAAACGTCCACGTATTTTAAAAAATAGATGCTAATATTATATTCCCATCTATGCCTAAGTTTTCCAAGTTGTCTCTTTAATTCAGGTTCTCCCACTAAAATCTTGTACACATCTCTCTTCCCCACTTGCGTGTATCAAGCCACACTCAGTCGGCATTTTACCGAATTTTATCTGCTCTTGATTTATTCTGATCCTCTAGCGTCGTCCCAAAATACCTGAAACTCTGAAACATTTTCCAAAGCACTCAACAGCTAACTCCGTGCAGTGTTACTGGTCTGCATTCCGCCAACCACACACAAACACATCACTACAAACGACTTCCTCCTCTCACATTTATTGCCGGACTCACGTCCTTAGCAGCAACCAGTATTGCTCAGGTTTGTAGACTCAAGTCTTCTTGGATGCTGCATCGTGTCGGTCAGTGAACACGAACAGACGTTTCGAACGACCCTAGTACATTCATGTTCGGGTGCATGCAGTCCTCGAAGAGCGACTATTTTCCAAACGAAGGTGTGCAGCGTCACTAATAACTTGAATCCCCAGTAAAACTGGCGTGCGAACCTCCAGCTCGTACTGGTGCACTTTCGTCGACTGACCAAATCAACAGAAGCACAACATGTCAGCAGCCGGCGAGTACAGTTCAGTGTCACTCTCTTCAGGTCTGCTTGGACAATGCTAAAACCATATTGCACAGACAAGCTGATACGACATTACGATATAGCATCTGTTTGTTTCAGATCATTCTGAACAGGAAACGGCCGAACTAAGCAAGTGGGCCAGCCAGGTAGCTGCTCGGGGCGCCCAACTGCACAGAGGCGCTACGACGTCGCTGGAATAATCGGAAATGTGAAGCTGGTAAACTCTGGTTGCCACACGCTGAACTTCTCCCAAAACTGTCCGCAATTTGGGCACCAGCCCTCAAAAACATTCGCCAGCCATGTTCTAGGCCGAAAAACTTTAAAGCACGTCGGCTTGTAGGAGCGCAAAGTTATTAGCCAGCCCGGGGTGCCTGTATCTATCAGGCCGGCCATTGTCCAGACTTTAAAATAGGGTTCATTTAAAAACATTTTAATCACCCTCACTAGTTTCAAGGGGTATACCACACTCAATTAACAAATTCTACCAAATCTGCCCCTAATTCACTCAAAGCCTTGTTTTAAATACGTGCAAGGCCGAGGGGTGCTGTCTCACTGTATACCTATATAAGTCACAGTATCCCGCTCTGTAGTCAAAACCGACACTAATGGTCTACACAAATTACTTCGAAACTTTAAGTTGGAAACAAAGTTCACATTGCGAGTAAAACGGATACAATTTTATAGCCCCAGTGTAGTTCGTTATTGCAATGTGCCTCGACAGTTCCTACAAACAAAAGCAATATTCCTCTCATATAACGATAGGCTCCTGCCACTGAACGGTAAATTTTTCCTATTGGAAACAGAATTACTAATCTCACTGTGAGGGCCAGGCTTCGATTCCACGTTAGACCACGTGGGACCTGCGGTGGTCCAAATGTCACTGGAAAAAGTTCTTCTGCCCGTACGTTCCCACCAATGCTCCGTATTCCGTCCTTCGTCCGTCACCATCGTTCAACGATGCAAGTACCTGACACCGTCGGTAAACATCGTACTTAAAATGACTAAATGTGCTGACTTCGCGATGTATCAGCCACTGCGTTTGTCTGTCGATTCTGTGGCTATTCTACAAACAGCTGACGTCACGTGCTTATCTACTCACACAGGCTGCCGGAGTAGCTCAGTCGGTACAGCCACTCGTTACGGTATGGACGGTCCGGGGTTCGAATCCAGGTGGGGGGGGATTTTCCCCATCCGTTCACACCGGCCCTGGGGCCCACCCAGCCTCCTACACGGAGTCTCCTTCCCGATGGCAAAGAGGCCGAGTCGTGGCGTTGACCACCCACCTCCTACTAGTGCCGAGGTTAAAGAAAGAGTAAAGCTATACCTCTACTCCCTCTGTGCTTTAGCGGCCCGTTACAGGGAAAGCTTACCCTTTCCATCTACCCGCATACATTACCGAATGCTTGGTAAAGCATGCGGTAACGGGAGAGTGAAGCTACTGCAGACATCACAGCATTACACGGACATATGCATTCGGCTGTGTGTGTAGTGGGAAGCCGTACAGTTTGGCCTTTTTTTTTTTGTAGAGGACACCCCGTTGTGTTTAAGTATAATATTAAAATGAAATAAAATGTATACTTCGTCAAACACAACTCTCTTATACTTTACTAATTTAAACAACGGCGACCAGTTTCGGCCTATGCAGGCCATCATCAGGCCAAAACACTTATAAAAACTTAAACGTCGCTGTATACAATGTATTGTTCGTCAATGTAATGGGATCCCATTTGCAGTCGTATAGTTCTTTATAATTAATGCTTCTTTCATGTATAAGAATTTAATTTCGTCTTTTATCCTAAGTTTTACTATTTTCTGTTTTGTGAATGTGGAAGCTGGAGTGGTGTTCGGTATTTTTATTTTGAGAAATTTGGAGTTAGATTCTGTGTGAGACATTGACTATTGAAATAGATATTAGCGAAACATTGCTCTAATATCTACTCGCTTTTTAAGCTTGTATACTGACTGACGTAAAGAGCTTGACTAGCTATGATAATCTTTGTAGACGACATCCCGTTGTGTTTAAGTATAATATTAAAATGAAATAATATATATACTTCGCCAAACACAACAATCTTATACTTCATTAATTTAATTATAAAGAACTACACGATTTACATGAAATCCCATGACGTTGACGAATAATGCATTGTAAACACTGGCATTTAAGTTTTTATAAATACTGTGGCGTGATGATGGCCTACACAGGCCGAAACTGGTCGCCATTGTTTAATTAATTGTGTTTGACGAAGTATACATTTTATTTCGTTCTAATATCATACAGTCTGGTCTTGCAGTTACTCAGCATTACATCATCTAAACAGCTAATCTTATGACAGCAGTCACACGGCGTCGAAAAAAATGTAAAAAAGACCAGAATGCAGTGGCTAAAGAATTTTAAAAGAGGAGGGCGTGGCACACTTGTCCATCAACCAGGCATTCGTGTGGAAGACTCACAAATGTCTCTTCTGTCCATCGCGGGACCGACCGCCGTGGAGGTGTAGGTGTTCGGTCCCACGATAAAATGTACACCCTACACAGTCGGAAGGTGAACCACATGGTTGCGAAGGTAACTGATAACTGCGAGTGGTCGCCATGTTAGTGTCAAACAGTACCAACACTCAGTGTTTCATGTGAGGCAAACAAATAAGCCCGAAAACGGAGCTAAGGACAAATTCGCTGATTCTTGAACGGAGACGAGCGTTAAAGAGCGCCGCGTTCGCTGAGATGCCGCCGTTCGACCGTCCCGACACACCTAGTTAACCAGTTAATTGAAAACCCAGCAGTTAGAATCGCATTACAGATCGTCGACGATGGCAGCAAGTCGCGTCACCAAGCACTGACATACAGTGTACAATGCACACAGAATATCGGACAGTTACTGCATCGCTCTAAGTACAAAATGCAACACTTAACCTACTGAACAGCATACAAACAAAAGTACCTAAACATGCAGCAACCAAACTGCTTAACACCTACAAAAACAGCGTAATAATTAACACAGTAAAGTGGCCACAGTGACCGTTGCGCTGAGTTTTCACACCGTTTAATCAATTGAACATTGCATACCGGGACGAACCAGTTATAAAATAAAGTAGTTACACAGGCACAGTCGCTGTACCACTGAACTGTTTGTTTATTCCCAGAAATTTAAAGTTTGCAACAACGAAAAGTAGCCTGGAGTTCTGAAGTAGAGTTACAGATATTTTAAAATACATTTCTGAATATGCCATCGGCAATGGTCTTCATTTATGGCAAAAACACAGGCCTATCTGTTCCTTAGAAACCGGTCACTCGTAGCGGTATAACACAGCCAATCCTTCAGCCCCAATTTGAACCAGGGACCTCCCGCAAACGAAGCAGTGACAACCACTCAACTGCTAAGTTGGTACCCATGTACGGATGTACAGTAATACGGCACACACGTGTAGGCTTACAGGATACGTCATGCATGCGACATTCAGTTTTATTGTGTAGTTAATTTTCAGCCCGGCCATGTCACACCAGCTGCCCGTCTGAATTCTTCTGGCGGCCCGCGGAACTTTTAAAAACAAGCTATGAATAGAGCCATACAACTGACAAAAACGTCCGACGGAACAATATCGTAAAACCGCTGATAAAATTCTGGACCGGTTCTTTGACGGTTCATATTTTTACGTCGCCACAATCTTGTTGCGAAATATTTGATGAGACTTGCTACACTGCGGATGGTGAGGCATACAGGGCTTGAATAGAGCGTCTCACAGACCGTCAACGGATCGCAAGGTGCTGGGGACGGGGCCGACGCGGACCGGACACATCACGAACACGCGTCATTTTGATCATAAAACAAAGCAAGTGGGCCACAAACTGTGGCTGTCTGAACTCCGAATGTAGAGTGATGGAGACAGTGTGTGTGTGTGTGTGTGTGTGTGTGTGTGTGTGGCACGTTGATCGGGGAACCTGGAGGTGGCTGGGAGGCGGCAAGAGTGCGGGTGACCGGCACACACTGTGATCGGGGAACCTGGAGGTAAAAGAAAGGCGGAAAGAGGCGGGTGACCAGTACAGACTATGATCGGGGAACCTGGAGGTCGCTGGGAGGCGGGAAAAGTGCGGGTAACCGGGGAACCTGGCGGTAAGAGCCCACGTGGAAAACACTGGCAGAAAATATTGATACTGAGGTTAAAAGTAATGGGATATGACAGTGTGGAATATGATTCATCTAGAATAGGTGAGCGACTAAGAGCTTCTCAAGACGAACAATGATATTAGTGAGGTGAAACACGTAACTCTACCGCTACCTGCCATGCTAACGGCACAGCTGAGCTGCTCTCTATCGCGGTCTGTCAAAGCCCAAAACACGACCGCTGGGTAGACATAATCTCGACAACAAAACATTACATGAAGAACTGTACACGAAATACAAATATCGCACTGAGAATCGCCACTGTTCATGTCAAAAACGTGCAATATTGCATGCCGGTCCGCTGTTAGCTTATTTTCCTTATTCGGTATGGAAGATGGGCTTATGGCAACACGCCTTCATGTCTGAACCTACTTTGGCCCACACGGCCGATTTTTGCGGCACTCCACTGGTTTAAGCAACACCGCCGACGCATGTACGGGTCCCGAAATGTTACAACTTAATACGAGACCTAACAAGACGGCCAGCTTTCGTAAATACACTTTTTACACACCAAAGCGATGCCACGGACGCCGAGAAAAATCTACGTCTGCCTTCCTGTTTGACACCGACGAATAAAGCAGCGCTGCAGACCGACGACAGCAAACCGCGAAAATCGTCCTACGTATTTTACGAAACTTCCAGTTGCCAACGCGACCGACGAGGGTTATAAGGCCTACTGACTTTACTGAACGTGGCGTTAGACGTCTTGAAGGCCTTGTCAAGTATATGGCCTACTGGGAAGTGACGTCGTGTACTTTGGATGGGTACTGGCGTTTCAGAGTACCTTGCTGCAGTATGCGCGGTACAATCTTCCTAAGAGTGGGTTTCCATCTACAAAACTACACGGCGTCACAAGCTAGAATACCGTAATCTTAGCAGGAATCTGCAGGTACTGTTGGGAATTATGCTATCACTGTGAATTGTGAAGTGACGCTTCCTTTGAGCCAAATCTCGCAGACCGAACTGCTGACAGCAACAAGGGGACAGGTGATGTTGCTTGGCGTGCAACTCGGACATCAGAATCCGTTACTAAATTTAAAAAGAACTAGTATTTAGCAATGAGTTACAAATCTCTAAGAAGCACAAGACCTAACACAACTAAACGTCATACGACATCAGAAACCACTGATCAGGGTATGACGTCACACAGCAACAAAGTTACAAAGTACTTGCTATAACTACCGACAAGAAACGCAACATAAACCGTCTTTCAAGTGAACTTTGCACGAAAAATAAGCCTACGAACTGAACACAGCAGCAACTTGGGGTACTAACTACAAGTTACAAGTTCACGTGATGTGTAAGTAAGAACATCGCGGTCAAAACAGCCATAACTGTTGGGCGGCTAACTGCAGACTAGCACTGCGGTGCGGCCAAGTCACTAAACTTTGATGACTGTCATCACATTGTGCTGTTATCATCACGGAATACGCAGAAGTTCAGCATTAACAAAAATCTTGTTTTACTTTAAGTTACATGTTTCGATGCTGCACACGGATCATCATCAGGCTTGATATAAAACAGCGTGAAAACCCATAATGCCATTTTACAACACAATACGCACTGGTTTTTACACAACAAGCTTGATGATGATGATCAGCGTACTGAATCGAAACATGTAGCTGCCTAATAATTTCAAATAAAATAAGAGTTGTGTTTAGACTGAACCAGTGTTTGTATCGAGGGATAAGTGGAAAGCAAGCTCGTGTTCGGTGTCGCAAGCGTAACAGAAATGCGTTTGCAGAACAGACGGACGGAGAGACAGATAGCGAAACTAGCAGCTGTAGCAGTATCAGTAGTAGTAATGCAACTGACATATTTAAATTCTCACAAATAAAACAAAAGCCCACTATTGGTAGTATTCAAAATCAGCCAAAATGCCAGTAAGGACATAAGTAGCTTACAGTAAACGCTGCAGATAACTAAAATTAGAGACAAATATCTATAGGGTGTAGGTACGAAGCAAGCAACGCCTTACCAGTCTGGACAAAATATTATTTACACAGCAGATAAACATCTAAAAGTTACACAATGAACGGTGCAACGAGCACGCAAAGGCGGCACGAACGACTGCAGACCGGTGGGGCTACATCTTCTGCTCGGCGAGGAACGGCTCATCGGCCGGTCTACAGCGGCACTATGCTCCCGTTTGGCATACAAGCGCAGGCACAGGTTATGACTGCGCGATGCTGACGATTTGAGTCTTCTGTCACTCAACACTGTGTCGCAGGGTGAAACACTGGGCTTTGACGGTATCAGGCGCATTTCCTTTAAATCACGTTGTATTATGCGACCCGAGAGGACGTTTATAAATTACGTGTATTCTATAGAAACTGCAAAATAATTAGGCGGTTGGGTGTACCACTTGTTACTATTCCACGTGCGGCCCAAGAACTGGGCAACAATTAAGGGTGTGGCCCTTTGCGATAACAAGGGTTGACCACCCATGGCTTAGCCTATTTGCCTCGTCAGCGCAGAAGCTGGGTCAATTATCTTTGCTGTTCAAAAGTGTGATTCGGAAGTTAATTGATGCTGTAATAGTACTGGACCACCAGTGCTATTACAGCACACAAGATTGCAATAAAGAGAACAGCACAGACACACTACCCTACCAGCACACTGGCATTAAGCACTACCGTCTGTCAGCTCCTTCCATCCACCAACCAACTTCAACTATCTCCGCATAATCCACGCCAAAAGAACCCCGTGTCTGATCAGAACAGCACGGGTATATAAACATCAGCAAAAATTAATCTAATTCAGTTCTGGTAACAGGAAGACGGGGTAGCGAAATCGGTACAGCGACTACGGTCCGGGGTTCGAATCCCAGTAGGAGCAACAACGCCCAGACCGGCTGTGGGGCCCATCCAGCCCCCTAATCAAACACCAACGGCGCTTTCCCCGGAGGTAAACAGGCCTGGCCGTGAAGATTACCACTTACCTCCACGTAGTGCAAGGTTAAGAATAACTGGAGCTGTACCTCCACTCTTCTACATGCCTTCACGGCTTCACTTTCAGAGAGCACATTATTAGCAACCCAGTATGCGTAAAGCAAACAACATGCACACCTTGCAACACAACTACAAGTTACCACAATCCTATCACCACACCCGCCGCCAGTCCACCAATCAGGACCCCAGTTCCTGCACTTCAGAAGGTCTCGGTACATCTGCACCAGCGACGTTCCTCCGCCACCGGGTCAACCTCCTTCAGCTTCCAACCACAGTTCTTCAGTCGCTTCAAATAAGTACGCGGTGACGATAACATGAGAACGACAAATCTCACAACGACCACTTTTGTAACATTGGTGGTGCTGATTGTGGTAATGAACCCTACAAATACGTAAATAAATACATACAAGAACAGACAAAAGCAAAGAACGTTTTAACCCGAACAACTTCAACAGAGCCAAGACACCAGCTCCACGAACTTCAAAAACTATAGCGGAACTTTAATTTTTTTTCTCCTCCCCGTGACGCTGCGGACCAACACGGAGCATGGCCTCCTGACCTTTACGGATTCTAGAACACACATAATCACGCACCACAGTCCGTAGGGTTCCTCTTGACGAGTGATCAGCTCATCGCAGAGACCTATACCTGACAACACACTACACGCACCACAGACAGACAATGACCCCAGCGGGATTCGAACCAAAAACATCAGCAGGCGAGCGGCTGCAGAACTACGCCACTCCGCCTCCTGGAACTTTAAATAGGTGCACTACTGTACCTCCAGTCGCCACGTTACAGCAACCCTCAATGTCACAGAAACATCTCACCTCCAACTTGTCAGGACTCAATTTTGAGCCCCAAAATTTCCTGCTGCCTTAAAACGTCAGATTGCTTAAAATGCTTGAGCTGTTATAGTCATTTGTCAAGTTGTCCATGCTAGGCCGTGAAGACAAATACGGCAGTGCAGTTACAGCTCTGCTCATTAACTTTGACTCCAGTTGGGGCGATTAGCTTCACGATACAACAGTTTTGCCCCCGGGCAAAGAGTCCCCGTACCCACTGAGTGGGCCTGAGAAACAGGCTGGACTTATTTTGAAGCACATACTAATCTCTGTTCCTCGCCCAAAATCGAACCACGATCCTTCAGGGACCACTACCGTCTTCCTGTTGGACTCTTCCTCCCTCCCATTCATGCACGCGTAACGACGAAAGCTGTGGCTGGAATTAATTCGGACTCTTCATGCGCCCCCTTCACCTGCCGGTACGGAATATTCAACACACCGAGCGGTGGCCAATCGGCCGACCGACTGCTGTTAACAAGCATTGTTACGAATTATCATGCGTGTTCACCCTGCCCACAGTTATGGGCCTGTCATCGGTTTAGGGTGCCGGGTCTCGAGATTGACGCCTTAGGTGTATCAGTGCAAACGGCCCCTCCGCAGCCCAAGCATGAGCCGAAATGGTGATATTGCAATCCTCCAGCCCTTGGCCCTAAGATCAATTTAAGCAACTCACAAATTCTATATTTCTAATGCATTAAATCGGACTGGGCCTAAGCACGCTGAAACTTTGCTTATCGCGGCAAGTGTCATGTGTTATCACTACTTGAGGCACAGCTAGACGTACTGTACCGTAGCGCGTGCTGTACAGTACAGTACCGTATTATACTGTATTGTATTGTACTGTACTACACTATACTGTATTATACTGTACTGTACTATATTATACTATGCTATACTATACTGTACAATACTGTAGTGTAGTGTAGTGCAGTGTACTATACTGTAGTGTAGTGTAATGTACTGTACTGTACAGTACTCTACTGTACTGTACTGTACTGTACTATACTATACTATACTACACCATACCGTACTGTACTATACTGTACTGTACTGTACTGACTGCACTGTACTGTACTGTGGTGTTGCGTAGTGTACTGTACAGTACTATACTATACTGCACTGTACTATACTGTAGTGTAGTGTACTGTACAGTACTGTACTGTACTATACTATACCATACCGTACTGTACTATACTGGACTATAATGTACTGCACTGACTGCACTGTACTGTAGTGTAGCGTAGTGTACTGTACAGTACTGTACTATACTATACTACATTATACCATACCGTACTGTACTGTAGTGTAGCGTTGTGTACTGTACTATACTATACTATACTGGACTATAATGTACTGTGGTGTAGCGTAGTGTACTGTACAGTACTGTACTAAACTATACTATACTATACTACACTATACTATACTACATTACACTATACCATACCGTACTGTACTGTACTATACTATACTGGACCAGAGTACTGTACTGTACTACACTATGCTATATTGTACTATACTGTACTGTACTGTACTATACTATGCTATATTGTACTATACTGTACTGTACTATATGCATTATAACATTAGACTCTGAAGGTTTCCTTCACAAACAAGCAACATCAAGCCACTTACTACACACAGTAACGTTAGATACGGCTGGCTCACATCATAGAAGTAACTACTTACGCTGTTACTGCTTGAGAGTATCTTTCAAAATCAATAAACCCTTCTCTGGAAGCGCGCGCGCGCGCGTGCACACACACACACACACACACGTACTGCTGTTCCAGCAATTCTTTACCACACGGCTGCAGGCGCAGTTGCGCTGTTACTGCACAGTCCGGCCGGTACAGTACAACGTTACTGATACACACTACACCATATCGCTACGCACTCTGTTGGTCCAAACTACATACGCACTCCCACTTTTCGTACACGACATTCAGTTCCTCATGGACCTCGACCTCCTGAAGATGAGGACGTCATGTTCCATTGCAAGGTCGAGAACACACACACACACACACACCACGCACACAACCACACAGCACGCACACACACACACACACAAACACACACAACACGCACGCACGCACACACCACACATACACAACACACACCACGCACGCACACACACGCACGCATGCACACGCAGTGTCGTATCTCCGAATAACGGTCTTTGGGTTACAGCGCCGTGTCAACCTGGGAAGTCGAACAGGCATTTTGTATGTACGTTCTGTCGTCTATGTCGTGGCATGCGGTGTGCTGTGTTCGCACTTCTCTATGTATCGATCTCTACACTAAATACACGCAAATACACCAACTGACAATTGAAGGTGCTGGAGGAGCGACGTTGTGAAACAGAATTCGAAGAAGAAACTTTATGGAACAACGCAACATGAGACTTGAGGCGCCAACTGAAGTACACAAAATCACTGGAGGATTTTAAAACGAACTGTTACTGAAAAACACTACTACACTAACACTTATATCTAATAACAGGCCTTATCTATATATTTTAAAAATTCAACTGTTTTGTAATTTTATATTCTATGTTGTAAGGTTATAACAACAGTGACTGTAAACAGGGGCCCTTAGAATATTATTATATCTTCCTTTGCAGGTTTTTGTATTGACATGCCTGTAGGTGGCCTAACTATAGGCCCAAATATGTAGCATACATGTAAAGGCAACAATTTCAATTAAAATAAATCTTTGTTGTTTTCGACTGAATAAGTGTGGTTTATTTAGTAACAAACTCAGTAGGATGGCTTCCACATTACACAAGGAAGTTAGGCTAACTCATTTCGCAGACGCCTGTTTGACGTCACAGACACTGGTGACGTATCGACTGCATCGTGGTCACAGTGACAGAATACAGTCATTGTGCAACTACAGTGACCATCTCGTGTACCAAGTCCGCAACATCTGAAGGTGCAAGTGTTAAGTAATGTATGGCACACTCTAGGGCCATGTATTAACACTGTCAGTGCAAACTCTTTCCTTGTCTTGACAACAGCTGCACAACATTAGCATTATTTATCAATTAAATGTTCGGTTAGAACTGCAGCTTAAGAAATATAGTTCCGAAGCAGCATGTGTCCGTATGTATATATATACGACGACTCATTCATAATTGAGTGTATAAGCGAACTAAGTACAGCACCAGATGCACGCCCACCTTAATTAGACGTCCAAACCTCTACAAACGGCGTACTGAACACAAGTACGAAGATTATGTACAAATACTTTCATCTTCGCAGAAAAATTTCCAAAGCTCCTGTCCACTACATTTATGTGGCAAACAAACAGCAAAGTAAATGGAAATGAAACTGAACGAGACAATGTACGTGTAACATAACATGGAGGCGCGTTCGTGCAACCATTGTTGCAGTGGAAAAGCAATGAGTATCACATATTTTGAGTGTGTGTTTGTAGCCTTAGGTAACCAGCATGCAGTGCGCATGCGCCATATTGTCGTCTGTGGCCTGAACCGCTCTACAACATTCTTTCACATTATGTTATAAATGGCACAATTTTAGGGGGGGAAAAAAGTTATTGAACACAAAATGTGTGTTTTAATTTTCTTTACTTTCACACTTTTGTGTGAAACATTTCTCATTCTAAGAAGAAATGAGCAAGATATGATCAAAAATGTATATCGGTCTGCATGTAAAGTGCCCGTTATTCTTGTCAAACCTCAATTTTGTCGACACTTTTTCGAAAACACTCAAATATCAAATTGCAAGAAAATCCGTCCAGTGGGAGCCGAATTGCTCCATGCGGACCGACGGACGGACATGACGAAGCTAATAATCGATTTCAGCAATTATGCGAACGCGCCTGAAAGCCACAGACTAACAAAGGGAACGCAATGTGTGTGTGTGTGAGAGAGAGAGAGATTGATTATGGGCGAGTGGGTGGGTAGGTGGGGGTAAAGGGATGCTGTGGTGACGTAGGTGCAACCTAATGGTTAAGGGTTCCGGTGTGCTGCCGTGCGAAGCTCAGCCACTCCTACATTACTTCTTCACACAAACTGACCACCAAGCACAGCAGTCCCACTCATCGCGACGCCAGTTACAACTCAAAACAGTCAACGCCTTTTACAGAATCCTACGGTTCATCGCCGCGTTCACAACAGCAGCCCAATAATGATCCCCATCTTGGGCCGAATTAAACCAGTCCACAATTTTTCAAACGTAACTCTTTAGCACTCATTTTTATAATGTCCAACTATACAGCGATTCGCTACGGGCTGGACGGTCTGGGGTTCGAATTCCGGTGGGGGTGAGATTACCCGAACCCGTCCAGACCGGCGCTGGGGCCCAGCCAGCCTCCTGTACAATGGGTACCGGGTCTCTTCCCGAGGGTAAGGCTGCCGGTGCGTGGCGCTAACCACCCAAACCCCATCTAGCGCCGATATTAAAGAAAGAGTAGGGCTATAATTTAATCCCCCTCTGGGCCTTGTGGCCCGTTATAGGATGAAGTTTACCTTTACCTTTAACATTTTATGGCTCAACAGCCTTTGTGTCTAGGGCCTCCTCATTATCGAGGCTTCACGATCACGCTCAGACACACCACAGTCGGTAGGACTCCTGCGGGCAAGTGATCAGCTCGTCACCCAGACCTCTACCTGACAACACACAACATTCACGACAAACATCCATACCCTGGCGGGGTTCGAACCAGCAATCCCAGCAGGCGAACGACAGCAGACGGACGCCCTAGACCACGCGAACACTGGGCTCGGCTACAGTACTGCACACCTGGCTTTCGTCAGGTCTATCAATAGCTGATGTACTGACGCTCTGTATTGCAGCTCTTCTGCGACATTTCACGCGGTTTCGGTCGGAGTATCCCAGGGAAAGAGACCAACTGGAAGACCTAGGCGTAGAATGGAAGTTATTAAAATGGATCTTCAGGAATTGGGAAAGGATGGCATGGATTGGATAGTTCTCGCTCAGGATAGGGACAGGTGGCGGGCTCTTGTGAATGCGGTAATGAACATTTAGGTTCCATAAAATGCGGGGAAGTTCATTACTAGCTTGAGAACCGGTTGGCCAAGGCAATTGACGAGGGCATAATGTATGACCAACAGTGAGTCTGTTATGTCGAAATGCATGCCACTTATCAGTAACAACAACGTCACGAACACAAACATTAAATATACGAAACACAAACATTAAATATACGAAACACAAATACTCCTTCCACTGCTGTAGCAATTCGGAATAAAATTATTAAGCCCGGATATCGAAACGGACAAAAATAACACTCTTTAAAGCAAAATTAGAAAGGGCCAAGCATGCCTACGTGCAATTGAGGTCAATTCGCAGAACTTCCTGCATATTAGTGCCACCCAACACTTACACGCCATTAGTGCACTCGGTACGGCGATGAATGGGGGCCTCCTGCAGACATTACTCACTAAATTTCCTGAGATTCAGTAAATATTTACCTTTCAACGTGCCACCTCCCCCAGTTCGAATGTCTGACAGTGTAACTGACTAGCCTTCGTCACTTCCGTACATTGCAGATGGATCAGCAATCGCACACAAGATGCGACGTGTCCAGTCTAATTCTGGGGAACAAAACCGGTTTCGGAAATCACTGTGATTGGATACTGGGGCGCTGCTTGTTTGCTCCGAAATATTACAATATAGAACACCCGGAGTCTCTTTTGGTCCTAAACACGTCGTTGAAACTGCATCTGAAATTGGATGTTGCAATTTAATTAATTTCTCCTACTTAGAGCAATAACTTACTTAATTACTTACTTACTTACTTACTCCACGGAGCAGTGTCCTTCTAGACAAGCCAACCGGTTCTCAGCTGGTCAAGAAATTCCCCGTATTTTACGGAACCCGAAGGTTCATTACCGCAATCACGAGCGCCCGCCACCTGTCCCTATCCTCAGCCAGATCAATATAGTCTGTGCAACACAACCCACTTTCTTAAGATCCATCTTAATATCATCCTACCATCTACGCCTGGGTCTCCAAGTTGTCTCTTCCCCTCAGGTTTCCCCACCAAAATCATGTACTCACCTCTTCTTTCCCCCACACGTGCTACATATCCCGCCCATCTCACTCTTCTCGATTTTATCACCATAATAATATTACTCAGAACACCACCACAGGATACAAATAGTCAAATACGATTACAAACTGCACTTCTAGCGACCCACTAACTAGCACACTTACAGTCATACAATTAACAATTAACGAGTATTTGTGGCACTGTTTTCTAACAATGGTCCGTATTCAATATGCAAAGATTTATAAAGGAAGTTCCCACAAGCCAAGTTCCACCTGGTTCGTTGGTTGCAACATACTGCTCAGGGTTACTTGCACAGCCAGTTCTAATGCGCAATTAGTGGGTTATAGCTGGGCGCAGTAAGCAGCGGTTGTTAGCTGACAAGGGTGCATCTTGAAGACAAGGGAGAAGCACCCCATCTCCACAACCCTGGCAATGTGACGATGACAGTAGCAACGGGATCTAAGGTGTGTTCTGCCGTCTGTCGCTGCAACACTGGGATCGTGGGTTCAGATCTCTGCAGTACGGACCTGCTGACATGCCCAACACACATCCAACTACGTGTATGTGGGTGCATATGTGTATATTGTATATACAAATATATATGCGACATCATAGGCGTAACTTTGGGGGGACAAATACCCTTCCCCCCCCCCAAAAAAAAAACTTTTTGTACGTAAGAAATATTTCTTGGCTACTGATATATAAACATACAATGAAGTATCAGCCAAATAACAAAACTTTATTATGTTTATTATTGTACAGGGCAACATGTTTCGATTCTTATAGAATCATCTTCAGGCCCTTCTAAGAAACGGATCCTTACTTAAAAACGTTTAAAATGCGCTGTTGGATCCCAAACGCTTACATTCTTCATAAAACTATGTATAAAATGCATGTGTCGCTTTGTTCTTATTGTACAATCAGGATACCTATTTCTACATTGTACAATAAGAACAAAATGACACATGCATTTTATACATAGTTTTATCAAGAATGTAAGCGTTTGGGATCCAACAGCGCATTTTAAACGTTTTTAAGTAAGGATCTGTTTCTTAGAAGGGCCTGAAGATGATTCTATAAGAATCGGAACATGTTGCCCTGTACAATAATAAACATAATAAAGTTGCGTTGTGTTTGACTGACACATCATTGTATATTTATATATGTGTTAAACACTTCAGGACGGCAAACATTAAAAATTGGCTACTAAGCTGAAGGGGGGCGGGAGCGAATAAAAAATATGGTGTTGGAGTGAAGGAAAGGGGTGTGTGTATGTTAAAGAGTGGTTCAAACCGATCTTCACCCTCACCAAAACTTGACCCCTAATATCTGTGGTCGATTTCGTCCCTCCCCACTTCTCAATGTTATCAGCCAGATCAGGCCCACAGCGTATGGCTATGACATTTCAGCACACCGGACGCAACGCATCACGCCAGAACAGCCTTCACCTGTGGACTCTTACGGAGTGCGCGGCCAGTTGCATGCCCTGTCCTGTCCCCGTGTCAGTGTCGATCAGACAGCCAACTGAGACGACGAGCGGTGGCGGCAGCCAGCCGCTGTCACGTATTGGGCACAAAATTAACTTCACTTTTTCGTTTTTAACTTAACCCCCCCACCCCCCCAATACAGCGTACGGCTACGTGAATTCGGTATTCCTGCCCTATCAAAAATTCAGCACTAAAATTTTGCAGCAGGACCAGGTATATTGCAAATCAGACGTAGTAATATTTGGATGAAAAATGGCGTCCTGGTACAGTGTTGTAATATAATGTTCTAATGCTCATTTCAGTAATCGAACGTTACAAACAGAAACACTTACGTACGCACCTCCACGGAAAGCTCCTAGCCGCACTGTGCCCAATGCTATTTTACGCACACAACGCCCAGGACTAGCAGGTGCCAGTCTCCACCCGATGACATCAGTACGGCGGCACAGCACATACACAGAGCCCAGCTGCGCAGAGTCAACAACGACTGTTTTTGTAGAACTGCGCTCTTCTGAGTTGTTATGCAGCAAGTAAGGGAAATTTCTTACCGAAATTTGGGGACAACCAATCGGTCCCATCCTGTGGGTTCAAGAATCGGAGGGTTCAAGAATTCTTCAATATTGAGGATGGGACCGACTGGTTGTCCCAAACACGTGGGTAAGAAATAGCCACTACTCGCTGCGTAGTAACCCAGAAGAGCGCAGTTCTCAGCTCCTTCGCGGCGGAAGCCTGAAATCACGCCAGTTAAGATGCAGCCTACAGACATCGTCACCCCTGCACCGTCAGTTTGTCAGCTACTGATTGTTTGAGAGAGCCAACATCTCTGAAGAGAACAAGAGTGTACTGCAGACGGCGCAGGAGTGTGTTGTTAGAGCCTAATGAAGGCGCAGCGGGGCTGTACATCAAAGGACGCACCGATCGCAGAGAGGAAACAGAACTCAGAAGATAAGTCTGGAGTTTGTATTAAGAACCCCAACCACTTAGGTCCTTAATATTATCGGCTCCTTAAAAGTGTCTTACAAGTGCCTTCCAGCGGCACCTGTGACACGGAGAACGCTACAGTTGTTCGACACAAACCAGCACCCTTCTGTGGCTTGCCTTACGCAAAGCCACAAGTGCAGAGCACCAGCAGTCACATCGACCACTGAACACGGAGTCTTTCGGCGCTTCACAATTATTCAGCTGCTGAAGACATTCTTTGTTATGGAATCCATCTCTTTTCTTACAAACACCGCAAAAGGGCCTGTACTTTGGTAAATTCAATTGGGTCCACACACCCTGAATCTGTAACACTTGAGCCTGCCCAACGGTATATAGGCCCTACTTATGAAAAGTACTTAGCTACTAAAATTCAAAATTCTGCCGGGCCTGCCACATACGAAAACGAACTTTGAACTTCCAACCACTACTAAGTAAGCCACTTCACTGAGCCGTCTTACTTCACTCTTTTCTCGTACAGGTACTCAATGTACCTCACTACACTTGGCCAGGTGCACGTACCGGAAAGGTACCCAATGCACCTCACTGACACTCGGCCAGGTGCACGTATCGGAAAGGTACCCAATGCGACTCACTACAATCGGTCAGGTGCACGTACCGGAAAGGTACCCAATGCAGCTCACTACACTCGGCCAGGTGCACGTACCGGAAAGGTACTCAATGCACTTCACTATACTCGGCCAGGTGCACGTACCGGAAAGGTACTCAATGCACCTCACTACACTCGGCCAGGTGCACGTACCGGAAAGGTACTCATTGCACCTCATTACACCCGGTCAGGTGCACGTACCGGAAATTCCCGGTTCCAGCAATAAATCTGCCGGCTTGCAACTCAACAGTTCTCCGCACCGCTGGCAGCCACTTATTCATCATATCGCCGGACACAATCCAATATCGGAGACATCTGATGCACAACGTCCTGGCTTGGCAATAGATGTTTCTTATCGTACTAGCGGACTAATAAAAGTGTGCGGAATTGGATCCGAACCAGAAACACTACTCTTAAAATTAAGAAACAACTGTCAAACAATCGCTCAGAACAGCAGCAGCCCTTCACAGTAAGAAAAAAGTACAAGGAGGCACCGAAAAGTCGCCTATAAATCACATCTCATTTGGCCAACGGTATAATTTCAGTGTAGAGTAACATATTAAGAGCCAACAATCAATAAAGTCTACTCGCCACTATTTGTGCAGGTCCTCAACTGTCAAACTTTCGTCTTAAAAGTCCAGGTACTGTAGTCGCTAGTAAACCAAAACTAAGTCACCAAGTTTAATGTCGCACTTTTGCGCTGCACCAGCCAAATTGTGTCGTAAAGCTACTGGGTTGGCAATGCACGACAACAGCACTGTCGCCATATCTAGTAATTTAACATGTATTAAGGAAAGAAGACTGCGGAGGGAACGGGGTTTAAGGCCACCCGGGGACCGCGCCTTAGGAACCGTAATGTGTTTCAAGACGCCGCGAGAGTCGCGTTACGACGCACACTAGTGTCGCCTGACTGCAGAATTCCGTAACCGTAACTAGACTTCCCTGCTATATATCTTCGACTTAACCACAGTATCAATACGATGTACAGGTAATGCCGGTACAGCGGTTTACATTTACAGGTCTATTTACATCAACCATTTGGCACCTTGAGTCTAGCTGCGTAATGCTGCATACTCATTACTGCTGTTGTCATCTACTGTTACATCTCGGGAAGTTTTAACCTTTAAGACGAAACGTATCTGTATTATATAAGGATTTAGTGCGTAGCGCGCAGAAAACACTCTCCACCCCGGTCATAAAATCCAGTCTGTTAATGTTGTATACGGAAAAGGTTGCTGTTTGTTTTGGGATCCATACAGAACACACAAACGCAATGTAATCATCATGTAGAATTCTTGGGCGTTATACCTGGCGAAACGTAAAGTAACCGGTAGGCTTCAAAAGGTCAATTGGTTTGTGTACTCCATGAAGATGGAAACACTATTTTCTGCAACAAGTAGTGTACCAGTAACGAGATATGTGTATGTCGTACGTCCATTTCGTGGCTGCATTTAATCAAAACGTACGGCACAAATAATCTCAAAATGCCTGTTCAAGGTGCGACGCTCTCTTGGCTATAAAATTTCAACCTGCGGCCTTCCGAGTTATGACACCTTGTGGTCCAGCAGAAGGGTCCAGTGCTTCGAAGGAACATACTGCTTCCATCTTCAGAGTACCTTCTAACCTGAAGACAAATACAGTAATAGAATCTGAAGATACGGGGCCCACCTGCCAGGTTCCATGGCCCCATAATGCAGAAAGCCACAACAGCAATTCCTGCGTACTTACAGCAACGTTCGTCAAAGGCCCGCTTTTCCCTCTGGGTACTTCCTGCTGCTTCACGTCCCGACTGTCTTAACGATTGCTAAGTGGAGGTACGTCTTTGAAGAAAGAAAGCCAGACCGACCGACCGACCTGTAGAATGAGTGTGTGGGGTAGTTTCGTCGTGTTGAACAGAAAGCCAGTCCGATGAGCCAACCTTCAACCGAACTTCTACAGACGGACATACATGAAGTGACTGAAAATAAATTTGGACTGTGACTACGGTGTGTGAGGCTGCAGCTTACTGAGCCCGGTCAAGACACGCAACGGCCTGTGAAGTAAGTTCATTAATATAAACACGTGTACTGACGGAGGTGTTGCCTGTAGCTTCAGAGAGTTCAGCAGGGGAACTGTTCGTGCCTGTCGCTGTGGTCAGAGGGTGTCAGTCTGCAGCTAGACGTCTCGCAATTGCAGAATCAATTAAATCATCTATTGAGCAGAAACACGCAAAACCGCTATCCTGATGAAGTACATGTTTAAAACATATATCGATATACGAAAATATCAATAAATTAACTGCCGGTAAGCATGTCGACTACGACAGCCAGCAGACCTACATGGGGGGGAAGAAAGGCCATTCATTTTAATGTAGGAACAATATGGTGACCGTGAAGTGAACACAAATGCTAAACGGCTGTACGCCGTAAGTGGTGTTGTATAGGTGATGGATATTGTTGCTGTGTGGTTGATAGACATTGTTTCTTTCCTGCAGGAATGTGGTATGTACTGTATGTACTGTATGTCAGTCATACGCTTATTTCATTGTGCTGAGTCCTCGCCTTTCTGTAAATCATACTATTTGTTTACACTTTTATTTCTTAGTACGCAGAAAAGACATGCGAGAAAGATAGTTTCCTTCCTTGTCTTTTTGTATATATCTGGTGGCGCTAATTATTTATTGCGCAAGCCATGTGTGGGGTCATGAATGCAAGAGTAGCTGGCTTGTGGCTTGGAGTCTGCAGAAGTATCTCGAACGTAGAAGAGCAACTTTGAATGAAACTGGACGATCAGTGAGTGTCAGTGGTAATGAAGAGACCCACATCCGAGAACTGAACTCAGTAATGTTTACTTGTAACAGCATTATTCACTGTTCAAGAACAATAAACTCCAGTACACTTACAAACCACCATTTAGTGTCACACCAGCATTTTTCGCGCGCACACACACACACACACACACACACACACATACTGCTGCAACCTCGAACACAGAGACTCAATACTTTGCTTCAAAAACTCAAAAGAGAACCAGCGAAAAAAGAATCTGTACTTTGCTGTTTAATTCATCAGTTGTTCTTTACTTTGACCAGTTGACTTACACTGCCATCACCACTACGAAAACAAATCACAAGGAGTAACAATAATACTTTGGACAGGCCACTTTGTTTCTCCCCGACGCCCAATCCACCAACCTTGAAATTGGTTGACAACGGTGACCGGAAAGTATTAAACTGCTATATCTACTAGACGGCATGCCCTGTTATCTCGATTACTGCATAAAGCGTATACTCTGACATATTATACCAATCTGATATCAGGTATTTACTTTAAAATCATCCTGTAGATAAGAATAAGTGATCAGTGTGCAGCTCTGTCGGCTTTTGCCCCCAGGCAGTCCCTGGAAATGCGACCGGACTCACACAGCAGACGGTTTGCTGCATGGCAACGATCACAATGCGCCTGCGGAAATTGAAGTCCGAGGAATAAATAATAATAATAATAATAATAATAATAATAATAACCTTCATGGCAGAGTGCTTAACTCGTGCTTCGTATTCAGGAGGTCCCAAGTTAAGACCTCTGCCTGCAAACAGATTACACTGACGGAGGTTCGTGACTTTGTTCAGACTCTCCAGGCAAATGCTAAGGTAGTATATGAAGTCAGGCCACGACCGCTTCCACCCACATGCGTTACAATTCGACGCTCTACAATCCGAATTACCGAATTCCATAAAGAAACAGATACGACAAGACCTCGTCACCCGGTGTACAACGACAGAACAGAATTCTTCCCTGCATACATCTGTTAAATGTCAGGAAACACCAACAAAAGGCAGCCAATTGACGGTTTGATAAATGTCTGTACACTTGCCCCATTACATTTTCATACTCCATGAGCTTTTTTTCTTTGTTTCGCTCTCGGAGGGGCCGACTGCGATATCCCAACCTAATTTATTTTTTGTCTAGCGGCAAATATGGCGTTCCGCTGTAGAACCTCCGTCAAATTAAAATAAACGACTCTTTCAAGAAAAGAAGTACAGCAATAACAAAAGTAATCAGTAAATTGCTGTGGGGTACGAAGTGTGGCACGCGGTGCTCCAGTTTTGCTACGAAGTCAGCTAGAAGCGCGCACCGTCACATCTTGCCGGAAAACACTTGAACAACAGCGCGTAGGCAAGGACTTACTGCACACTGCATTGCAGAAACCACCCAGCCTACTGTCTTAAAAAGGTCCTTTCCGTGTATTTTTTGTACAGTATTTATAATCTGCGTATACCAACACAATGCACACACACGATGTATGTATTAACACACTGCTATATGTTTCGGCACTTACTGCGTCATCCCAGACAGAACTTCGTTTGCTTAAAAACTACGTTCGTAGTTAACACAAGACACCAATATAAAATGCATAAAACAGGCACAACTACACTTAAGCATATTTCAGTCCATTTGTGTTTAGCCAGCAAATGGGAACACGAAAGATTCCGGACAGAATGGTAGCAAGTGCCGGTCGAATTCAAACTGCTCCTAATTTCCCCATGCATTCAGTTTCGATAAGTCAGTGCCACTCCTACACAAACCCACCAAACAGAGGATATATTAATGTGCTCTCTTCAACACTATCAACAAGGAACGCTTAATCTTAATTTCAAACTTTCACCGTATTTTGAATGTTGGGTGGTTCCCCGGCGTCTGAGTTTTATGTGCCGACATTTCGGAAAGGAGCTGGTGGAGTGTTCCGAAACGTCGGCACATAAAATTCAGACGCCGGGAAATCACCCAAAAGCTAGAATGCAAGGCACGCTTAATTTTCTGGATGTTTAATTCGCGATCAATCTCATTACTAGCGACTAATGAAGCTTCTCTGCTCTTGCTTATGGCATTAGTGATCCCCCGCAATATAAAAAACACCATCAGAGTAGGCAAGGCAGCTGAAACGTCACAACAGATTTCAGATCCTCCTGGCTTTATTCTACCTTCTCAATTCCACTTACGAACACAGTTTAAAAGCAACGGCGATAAATCACCATGTAAATGCGGACAATTCTGAAGAGAAAGTGTGCCAGACCAATGGCTGCCTATCCGCACTTCACTACATGTTTCATTAGAACCCAATTCAATTAATCCACGTGCGGCGGGCGACACCAAATGCATAAGAATATTGTACGAGAACTCCCGCCTAACCGAATCAGAAGCAATATGAATGCCTACAGACGGCAGCAAACTGTCGCATTATATTTCATTTGTTGTCACGTGTTTGAAGGACGTAGGACATCTGATCAATACTGGATCTTTCGCATCACAACCCACACTTATCATTCACAATAATTTTGCCTACATACAGAGTTCAAGTAGCCGAGTCCTGTGGCCGTGAGGTCTATGGCATAGGTCTGAGGCCGCTTGATTGGTGGGATCGCGGGTTCGAATCCCGCCGAGGTCATGGACGTTTTCCCTTGTGTTTGTTGTGTGACGTGTTGGTAGCGGCCTCTGACAGGCTGATCACTGATGCAGAGGAGTCCTACAGGATGCGTGTGTGTGTCTATAATAGACCTCAACAATGAGGCATCCTAGGCCTCAGTTGGGCTGTTTGTTGCGCCACAGAAATAAAAGCTGAACAAGACAGGCAGTGTAATATAACGTAACATTGAGGCGCGTTCGTACGATCACTGTTGCAGTGGAAAAGCAAGAGTATTACATATTTTGAGTGTGTGTTTGTAGCCTTAGGTATCCAGCATGCAATGCGCATGAATCATACTGTCACATGTGGCCTCATTCCACCATTTTTCCACATTATCTTATAAACGGCACGATTTTCGGGGGGGGGGGGGGGTTACTTTTTTAATGAAAAAGGTTGGGGTTATCTGTTCTTGTGTTAT
>Ga0123354_10000229_pt1 | contig 49870 bp, 46 predicted proteins | sample TergutLab28metaG_2_FD_97872 | JGI IMG/M metagenome (GOLD analysis project Ga0123354, IMG submission 97872) | Labiotermes labralis P4 segment gut microbial communities from Petit-Saut dam, French Guiana - Lab288 P4 | ecosystem: Host-associated > Arthropoda: Insects > Digestive system > Gut ... | reverse complement strand
TGATGGTGGGAGCGCATGGATTCGAACCATGGTAGGCATAGCCAATGGGTTTACAGCCCATCCCCTTTAGCCACTCGGGCACACTCCCACGTAGCACAACAATGCCTTATGAGTGTATCTGAGCCGCCGCGCTGGTGTCAAATGATCAGCCGCTATGCCATACCACAGCAGATCAATCTGAGCGGCTTAGGCGGAAAATAGACCCGCAGATGGAGCCAGCGATCGGACTCGAACCGATAACCTATTGATTACAAAATCTTTTGGGGATGCGATACCGAACAATGTTGAGCGTATTCTCCGTTGTTAGGAGCACTACTGGACATGCTTGGACTATACCAAACCCTACCAAGATTCTTGACTTTTTCTTGAGTCAAAAATCAGGTATTGCATTCCGCCCTTTTTTGGTTCGGCTTCGTTCATTTTTCCTTAACAACACATCCTGTTAGTACGGGAGATTCTTATAAACGCTTTGCCGATGTCCAGTCCGAAACACTTGGATGGTGATCTCCTTATCGTCGATCACCGCGAGCAAGCGATAGACCCCCAGACGCCAGCGCCAGCCTCCAGCAATGCCCTCCAGGTTTTTCCCGTTACCCACTTCTCGTGGATCCTCACAGCCCTCCAGCTCATCGCGTATGAACTGAACGATGAGAGAGCGAGACTTAGCAGGTAGTTTTGCGAGTTCTTTCTCTGCACGGCGTTTGATTGTGACGTGGTATCCCATTAGTCAACGCCATACTTTTCCGCAAACTCATTGATGCCAATGCCAGTATCGGTCGGATCAGCCTCACTTGCCTCAACAGCGAGCTTGAGATCACGCGCATCGAGCTCATCTTCAAGACACTCTAACGCCCACGCACGTACCTGCGCAGAAAAGCTCAGACCATTCATCTGCGCAAAGGAGTTGATCCAATCTTTCTCTTCTGGCTCAAATCGTATAGCTGCTACTGACTTACTCATTATGTACTCCTTAACCGTTTACAACGTAAACGATTATCTCACAAGACCCGCCTTAGCGCAACCACTATACAAATCAATTGCAGATATGAAACTGGCAAGGTTTTGCCTACTTGCAAGTCAGGCCTAAATACCCCATAACCCATGCCCAAGTAGTAATAGTTGTGCTCGCTCACAAAACCAGAAGCCCTCTGGTCGCCAGTAGTAAACGAACGCTCATCAAAGCTATCCAATGCCAGATTGAATGCGTCAGGCACTTTCTGCATTAACGGAATGAGAGTTCTCAGCTTGACCTGTTTGCCTATGCCGCTCGCTGGTGTTACCGTAACAATCTCATCTGAGTCTTTTTGATAGTTGTACATTTCTCCGCTTCATAAATCCTGACGTGATAATTCCCCCAGACTACGACAACCGTCTGATGGGTAATACTATTCTTGAACCCTATGGTCAGAAAACCAAAAAAGCGGATCTTGTAACTCTCTGATTCAGCTATGTACTGTATTGCTTATTGCTCTCTGCGATAATAGAGCCCCTGATCGTTATAGCCAATCACGTAGCTGCGCGTATGCAGCCACGATCCATTTACGTTATCTACCTCTATGCTTACATTCAATTCTCCGAGAGGATCATCTTTAAGAATGTCTTTGAGTCCATTCTTATCAAATTCTTTCGCAATGGTTTCTATCCCTATCTGCTGATCACTTACCGTAGTAAGACCTGCGTAGTCGTTCAAGTTACCCACTTCTTGAGCGGTTAAAACCACGGTCACATATCCCGCACTCACGTTTTTGAAACTCACTGTGCATGTATTTAGGTCTTGTATCTCAGGAATCAATGCGCCCTTGCTTTCTTCAACCATTTTCTCAGTTTGCGCTGTTTCCTGCTTTATCTCTCGATCAACTTCGATGTTGATATAGACCTTACGTACAATGAGAGCTCCCGCGACCAGAACCACTACGGATAAACCTATGACGACTAGCTTTTTGTGAGATTTTACCCATCCGGTCAGCGCCTTGACTGCTCCAACCTCCTTTTCTAATTTCTCTCCGCAGTTCTTACAAAACTTTTCGTTTTCCGCGACTGGTAGTCCGCATTTAGAACATTGCAGCGAGGTTGTCATAGGTACACTCTCCTTCTTATCCATATTCAATATTTGGGATCTTCGCTTGGTTGTCTCCTATTGATTTGCTTTCGCAACAAGCTCTTGTGGCATACCGGCAGCTTGAAGTGATTGATAATCTGGCGAACCGGCATCGCCGTTGTACTTGATATCAAGGCTTTTCCATGTCCCGCTTACTTTATGCCAGGCAGCAAGAAAACCATCGGAGCCTGGTGCAAATTCCAGCCAGCCGACAGCCCACTCGCCATTGGAATACAAGGAATCCACAACATATTGAGAGCTATAGCTATCATGCGCTCGCTGGGCATTCATGAGCGCCGTCCGCTCCGCCGAGCCTTTTTCAGGAGTATAGATATTTGTCTTTGAAGTCTCCTGGTTCTTGGTGGTTGATTGGGTTTTTGTGGTAGCCTGCGCCGCACCCCCTGACATATCTTTTATCTCGTATGAAGCTGATACAGCATGTTTCTCAACAACTTGATATGACGCATCCTCCCCTGCTTTCAGGACACCTGTTGGCACACCCCAAATAGTTTTCATTTCACTATCGGAAGGGCCAGCGGAAACGTTATAACAGTAAACAGTAACTGTTTTTGGTTCTCCGAAACCAGCATCGAAACCCTGCATTATCAGATCGCCCGATATGACATCCTCAAAAAGCGCACTTTGGGTCGCGCCACTATCACTTTCAACCTCTACATAATAAGACTGCGCTACGCTTTGATAGTTATTGTCATAAGCTTCCTTTTGCAATATGTCGGGCGATAATAAAAATCCTGCAAGGGTAATACGAAGCTCTGCTGGCGCGTTTTGTTTAAGCATCCCCCCTGGAAAATAGAGTGCGCCAGCAATTCTGGGGCTATACACGGGGATGTTATCTGCTGGAAACTGTGACTGGGCAAGAATCTCCTCAGCGCTGCGAGTGCTTGCTGTGCTCCCCGGAATTTTAGTTTTCGTGAGCGAAAAAACTATTACCGCCGCGATAGCTATTAGCCCAACAGCAGCAAGAGCAATATAAAGCATCTTTCTTTTCTTGGGCTGGAGAAAAGGCGGAGTCGTTTCCTTCGATGCAGTTGCGATAGGTGTTAATTTCTCGCCACAGTTACTGCAGGTCTCTGCATTTTCTTCGACGGTCAGGCCGCATTTTGGGCATAACATATAATCTCCTTGTCAAATCGAGTAACCTGCTATTTCTTCTTACTGCTGATTTCTATTTGCTTGGTCATAATAGTAATGGCGTCAATGATCTTGCTTGCCACCAGAAAAACAGCCCCTATCAAAATCACTATTGAAGTATTGACGCTGATAAGCCTTACAGAGAGCAACTCCGCTTCAGTGTCAGGAGAGGTAAACATCAAGATAAGCGTCGCGATAAGACCGCACACGATCATGATGAAACCGATGGTTTTAAAGTTTCTGGAATCGGCATACTTTGTAGCAAGATTATCAAGAGTAGCTTGGATGCTGTGCCCACTTTGTGCTTCACTTGCTGTTTGGGGTCCTGATGCTCCGCTCAGTTTCACTCCACATTGCCAGCAAACATCTTTTTGCTTTCCGTTTTTTGCTCCGCATTGAGGGCAAAATGTTTCGTCCTGCGCCATGATTTTTCCTTTCCTCTCAAACCAGTACAAAGAGGAAAGAGCGCACGGAACCCGCAAAAAGGCGCCTAACCCCTTTTGCGTTAAATCAACAGCAGGAACAGTGACTGCACCCGACCGATTCAAGGAGTTAGACGCCTTGTTACCGGTCGAATAGCAGATTGCTGCTAAATAAAAGTATTGAGTTTTTAGTCAACAATTCCTCGTTGATCTAACGCATTTCTGATTATAACATTGAGCTATCTCCGCTCTAAAGCAGTATGGCTGAAGAAACCGTATCCTCCTCGCAGATAAGGCGCAACTTATCCTTTTGAGTAGAACAAAAGATTGCTTTGTTGGTGATGCCGAAAATCTGTCAGTTCGGCGAAATCATGAGAAGCGGCTCAGACAAGTCGTGTGCTGCGGAGGATAAACGTCGCCTGGCGCGGCGTCGTGAAGCGTGGCGGCCTTGAGGCCGCGAGCTTTGCGAGAACAAAGCCAGACGGCGTTTTGACCCGCAGATGGAGCCAGCGATCGGACTCGAACCGATAACCTATTGATTACAAATCAATTGCGCTGCCAATTGCGCCACGCTGGCTCATGCGAGATTGTATTTTAGCATGGAAAAACGCTGTTCGCGAGGTCAGCCGCGCTCTCCTGTGTCTTCAGGCTCCTCAGGATGGAGCAGACCGAAGTGAGCGGTCAGAACCAGGCCGTCTTCTGGAAAGCGTTTTACGAGCTCGTCGATCGTCTTCTGCGCCTGCGCTTTATCGCGCGTAGCAGGGTGGACTACCAATTTGCCGCCCTTCAGCTTGAATGCGTCACCGGTAAAGAGATACTTCCCATCGACCAGATAGGCCATATGCCCGACCGTATGACCAGGCGCCGAGATGACTTCGATCGTGCGCCCCCCGACCTCAAGACATTCCCCACCCTCAAGCAGGTCCAGGCGCTCTGCGTCGAAGTCCACCGGAAAACGGCCGCCACCCACGCTCTCGAAGCGATCGGCCTCCGCAGCGTCCTTCAGCTCGCGACGCGCGATATGAACGCGCGCGTTCGGGAAGGCTTCCAGCCCGCCTAAGTGGTCACGGTCCCCATGGGTCAGGAACAGGTCGGTGACCTTGTCCGGATCGACTTCGATCTTCACGCAATCATCAAGTATGTCTGCCACGCTGTTGCCAGCGTCGATGGCGATGTAGCCGCCCTTTGCAGGCATCAGGAACGCGTCATTGGCGACGCTGCGTAAGGCGAAAATCTTTTCGTGTTCAACTTTTCCGGTCTTCAGCGGCTGCATGCCTACGAGTTTCAGTACCGCGTCTATAGCGCCCATGGAGATCCTTTCTCTTTTCTCATCCCTATCATTTTACCAGCCCGGACAATGGCGCGCCGAGGGCAGGGCGCCTTTACATGAATTTGCTGACGAGCTTCATGACCGGGCTCGCCCAGAAAGGCTCCAGACGCTTTCTGACCCGCTTCAGCTCTTCAGGGATCGCAATATGCTGGGGGCACTTCACCTCGCAGGCGCCGCACTGCTCGCAAGCGCTCGCCGAGGAGCGCTTGCCCGCGTCATCGACGCTTGTGCTCATGTAGTAGGTTTTGAAACCCTCCATCAACCCGTTGGCATATGAGGCGTTATAACCCGCAAAGCAACCGGGAATGTTGACCCCGTGCGGGCAGGGCATACAGTAGTTACAACCGGTGCAAGGAACCTTGTAGGCTTCACGGAAAGCCGCACGCACCGCTTCGAGCGTCTGCTCCTCGCTCTCCTTCAGCATCCCCGGCGCCGCCTCCTCTGCAGCCGCCAGGTTATCCGTCACCTGCTCTGTCGCATTCATGCCGGAAAGCACGACGGTTGGCTCCGGTTGATTCCAGACCCACGTAAACCCCCAGCGCGCCGCTGACCAATCCGGATGCGCCGCCACCTGTAAAGCCCGGGCTTTCTCCGGCAGGTTCGTGACAAGTTTGCCGCCCAACAGCGGCTCCATGATGATGACAGGCAGGCCTTTGGCGTGCGCTTTGCGCAGCCCCGTCACTCCTGCCTGATAGTTCTCATCAGAGTAGTTGTACTGGATCTGGCAGAAATCCCAGTCATAGGCGTCAAGTACGGTCTCAAAGTCGCCCAGCGTTCCATGAAACGAGAAGCCGACCCGGCGGATCTGGCCGCTCGCCTTCTTCTGAGCGATCCAGTCCTTAATGCCGAGCGCCACTACGCGCTCCCAGCGCGCGGGCGTCGAAAGGTTATGTATCAGGTAAAAATCAACGTGATCGGTCTGCAGACGCGCCAGCTCCTCGGTAAAGATCCGCTCGAAATCCTCAGGTTTCTGGCAGCGCTGATGGGGCAGCTTGGTCGCCAGGTTGATCTTATCGCGCAGCCCCGTGCGCGCCAGCACCGTGCCAACCGCCTCCTCGCTGCCCGGATACACGTAGGCCGTGTCGAAGTAGTTCACGCCAGCCTCGATCGCCTGGCGCAGGAGCGCCTCGGTCTTGTCAAGGTCGATCCGCCCTGCCGAACGCGGCAGGCGCATGCACCCAAAGCCGAGCACCGAAAGTTCATTGCCAGATCGGGGGTCACTGCGATACTGCATCGTCATCTTTGTTTCCCTTCTTTAAGAACGCGCCTTTCGCGAAAAAGCCCCTGATTCCGCCCGGGCTCTGGATCGCGATCGCCGCATAGATCAGCTGCACTGTCAGGCGTTTGCCAGTGTAGATAAAATACTGAGGACGCCACTCACTCGGACCATACTTCCTCTTCGCGATCTGCAGATCCTTGAAGCCATAGAAGCGGTTGAAGCGCTCATAGATTTGGTTGAGCCGTCTCTCATCAGGCGTACCGTGGCCGCCTTCATCGAGCAGGTTAGAGAGCGGGGCAAGCCCCATCGAAGCGCTTGCCGCTCCCTCTTCTTTGAAAGCATTAAAGCCTTCGATCACCAGCAGCTCCGTGACTCCGGTCGGGGCCGTCTTCAGACGCCGCGTCACGTCGACCAGCCAGCCACTTCCGCCGTCATAGGGCAGGAACACGTTATAGGCACACAGCGTCCCCTCCGCGTCATAAGCCACGAAATAGCGCCGATCCATCGGATCATCCAGGTCGGTACTCCCTACGCCAAAACCAAGCACAGCGCTTTTCTTGCCCGCAAGCCACTCGCGCGAAACACGAGCAATCGCAGCTTCGGTATCACGCTCACGCTGCACGGTTGGCTTGTACTCGCGCACCGTCACGCCCAGGCGCCGCGCGCGGCTGACCTTCTGGCGCGCCTTCATGGCCGCGCCGCCCGCCATCGTATAGGTCGCAAGGTCAAAATGTGCTTCTTCCCCACACTTGGTCACCTGATAGCCAAATTCCTGGTACTTGTCGATGAACCGTCCTGCCACACTCATGAAAATGCAGCCAGACGCCACGTTATCGCAGAAGTTCCTGAACTCAGAGAGCAACAGGATGAAGTCTTTCGGAGCACAGATCGGGTCGCCGAGTACCACCACGGTATCTCCGACGATACCGTAGGCGACCGCGCCTTCCACTTCACGCCCAAAAAACAGACGCTTATCAGATTCAAGTGTCAGATATGAGACCGGGTTGTAGCCATAACGCTTCACGAGATCACGAGCCAGATCCTTTTCTTCGTCGTGCACGATACGTTCGATGGTCGCTGAACGCAGGATGAGTAGCAGGCAGACAGCCACGCTGACCCAGAACAGGCCAAACACGAAATCTGAATACAGGTGGTTCGCGATGCCTGCCGTATTACCGACGAGGGTATTTCCAAGCCAGGTCAGCATATCATGGAGCGCAAATGCGCGCAGGCCCGCATGCAGATGCAACCAGAACTGGCCGACCACCACGTTAAGGACGACGATCGCCATGATGATAAGCGCCAGGCGCGCGGCACGACGCACCGTCGTGCGCTCTGAGGGACGTTGGTAGTAGTCGCGCGCGATGATCAGACCAATAAGCGCGTAGGCTTTGATGATCAGCACGACCAATGAGACCGGTCCGACATAGGTCATAAGGCTCAGCGCCAGGCTGGCAGTGAGCAAGATGACGCTCAGCAACCAGGCTACCCGCTTGCGCCGCCGCAGGTTCCAGGCCGCCACGATCAGGAGCAGGGCGATCACCCGCTGGGCAAGATGGTGCATGGCGGTAAGCCCCAAGGCGCCCGAGACGGCCTGGGCCGGGACCGTGAGAAAGCCTCGCGCGAAGGTGGAGGCAAACATCAGGATCGCAACAACGAACACGATCGTGTCCGCGCTCTTGCCCAGTAATACCCTGAGTTTCGCCCGATTCCTGATCCTGCTCTGCTTCGGCGTTTGTCCGCTCTGCTGCATCGGTTCCATTTTCCCGCTCACCGTTTCGCTATCTCAAAGGGGCTGCCGTTGCTACACTGGTCGCGATGTTGACCGCACTTGCTACCAGTACGCCAAAGATCACATAACAGATGAAACTTTCGATCCCCATGAGGAGCTTGGCGAGCAGCGTCATCGGCATGGTGTCAGTCGGCGATACCGCAATCGCGTTGGTCAACGACACATACAGATAATCCCCGAAGTCAGGGTGCCAGCCGCAGGGCGCAGCATGAAACTTCTCATCCGCCTGTTGCTGGGGAAATAAGAAATCAGGGTAATTCGCTTTTCTCGCCAGCCGCGCTTCAGGCCCCCCACCGTCGATCTCCCAGAATGCAAAGGCAAAAGTCAACCAGGTCACGATCCAGAGTGCGGCTCCCGCACCAACCAGGTCGAGCGCACCGATATGAACCGAAGTCGAGAACACCCCATGTAACAGCAACGACATATTGAGGATGTTGATCGCGATCATCAGGAACATGAACACCTTGGCAAGCGTACGGCCTATGTGATTCGGGCGGGTATGCTCCGGATCATAGAAGATGACCGAGAGGACCAGCATCAGCACATAGACCGTCGGGAGCGACCAGATGGGGCCCCAACGGAGGATGTGCATCACTTCTGCCTGGCCAGCCGCGACCGCAATCGCGACAAAGAACACTATCCAGCGTATCTGGAAGTAACCCTTGAGCCTGCTTGCTTGTTTTGCCACGCGTTTCCCTTCTCTCCTATCGATCCTGCCTGCGGATCCGCTCAAGCGCCGCACGGCCCTCAGGCGCAATGCGATCCTCCAGATACACGCGCGCAGCCGGGCTGTCGCGCTCACGTTCCCACTCGCTGTAGCCGTGCTGGAGCACATCGGCAAACTCGGCGGCCGATCGCCGGATGACCCCGTCGCCAAGAGCGGTCCATTGCAAGAGCATGTCAGAGGTGACGATCTCGACCTCCTGGCCGCGCTCGCGCGCACGACGTACCAGGCGCTCGATCAGGGTGTCAGCGGTCTGGCCATAGGGCGAAAACAGCACCGTGACCCCTGCCACCGCTGTTGGATCGCGCTCGGGATTGGAGTTGCGCGTACCATCGAAGACGACCGTGGCGGCAAAGTCCGGCTTGGCATAGCTCGCGACATGATCAACGAGCGCTGAACGCGCCGTATCCCATTGCTCACTCGTGATCAACTCACGATAGGGTTCCATAGCAAACATGACGTTGTAGCCGTCAACTATTAATTGTTTCTTCATCGTTTCCAGTATAGCCAAACGCGATCAACATCGTCTGACAAGGCACCGTAAAGAGATGTGGGCTTGTTTGCCCGTGAGCTTTACGGGAACGCGGGAACGCAGCTCAGGCGGCGTTCAGCGCGTTTGTCGTAAGTGTTCGTACGCGAGAGCGGTCGTCGCCTGGGCTACGTTGAGGGAGTCGATCGGGCCGGTCTGCGGGAGCTTGACCAGAAAGTCGCAAGTCTCGGTCACCAGGCGCGAGAGCCCTGCGCCTTCAGCGCCCACCGTAAGCGCGATCTTACCGGTGAGCGGGGCGTCCCAGGCCACTTGCTCGGCTTTCTCGCTGGCGCCCACGACCCAGAAGCCCTCCTTCTTGAGGAACTCAAGCGCGCGCGTGATGTTGTTCTCCTGGCTGACGGGCACGAGCGCAAGCGCGCCGGCTGCCGCCTTATGCGCTGCTGGTGTGATCGCCGCTGCACGGTTGCGCGCGACCACCAGGCCGAGTGCGCCGGTGACCGCTGCCGTGCGTGCGATGGCGCCAAGGTTACCCGGGTCGGTCACGTGGTCGAGCACGATGATGAGCGCGTTGTCGCGATTCTTCGCCTCGCGCACGACCTGGGAGAGCGGCGTATAGCGAAACGGCGCCGCCGCCGCGATGACGCCCTGGTGAGCGCCGCGCTCGCTCATCTCATCGAGCGTACGGCGCGCCGTGCGCGTGATCGGGATGCGCCCGCGCTGGGCGTACGCTTCGATTTCTGACAGCGTCTGGTCAGCGGCGCGCGAGGCCGCGCTGCGCTCTGTTTGCGCAAAGAAGATCTCAGTCAACGGCATCCTGACGCGCAGGGCCTCAAGCACCGCATGCTTGCCTTCCAGCAGCATGTAGCCTGGCCGCTCGGGCTTTGGCGTATCACGCTTTGACATGCGCTTTTCATCTTGCGGTTTCATGTGCGCACCAGCCGCGGGCCTTGCGGGGTGTCCTCGATGACGTAACCCAGCTTGTCAAGCTCATCACGCAGGGCATCGGCGCGTGCCCAGTCCTTGGCGGCGCGGGCTTCGGTGCGCTGTACGAGCAAAGACTGAGCCTGTTCATCTTCATCTGCGCGCTGGTCACTGCCAGAGCCGCCCGCTATCAGGTCGATGCCCAGCACACCCAACAGCTCACACATGGTCGCTGCTACCTCAGCCAAATTCGCACACTCATCTTCGCCAAGTTCGCCCTGATGCGCGTCCAGCCAAACATTGGTCGCGCGCATCAGCTCGAAGAGCGCAGCCAGCGCGCCCGCCGTGTTGAAATCGTCATCCATCTCCAAGGTGAACTTTGCGCGCGCGGCTTCAGTCGCTTGGGACAAAGGCACGCCTTTGTCCGGATTGGCAGCAAAACTGATCCTCCACTCAACCAGGCTTACAAAGCCCCGCAGGCGCTCCAGGGCCGCCTTCGCCTCTTCCAGGCGCGCGTCACTGAAGTCAAGCGGGCTGCGGTAGTGGGTCTGAAGCATGAGCAGACGCAGAACCGCGGGCTCGTAATGTTCCAGCACCTCATGCAAAAGCAGAAAATTGCCGAGTGACTTGCTCATCTTCTCATCGTTGATGTTGAGCATACCGCCATGCATCCAGTAGTTCACGAAGGTCGTGCCCGTGGCCGCCTCGGCTTGCGCGCGCTCGTTCTCGTGATGCGGGAAGATCAGGTCACCGCCACCGCCGTGGATATCGATCGGCAGCCCGAGGTCGCGCTCTGACATCGCCGAGCACTCGATGTGCCAGCCGGGCCGCCCCTGTCCCCAGGGCGAGTCCCAGAAGGGCTCGCCGGGTTTGGCCGCCTTCCAGAGCGTGAAGTCGAGCGGGTCGCGCTTAAGCTCGCTGACTTCCACGCGCGCGCCGCTCTGCAATTCGTCGAGCGCACGGCCCGAGAGCTGCCCGTAGCCGGGCCAACTGCGCACGGCGAAATAGACGTCGCCGCCGCTCTCATAGGCGTGCCCACGCTTGATCAGGCGCTCAATCAGCGCGATCATGTCTCCGATTGACTCGGTCGCGCGCGGGCGCAATGTCGGGTCCTCAACACCCAGCGCGTGCATCTCGTCAATGAATGCCTTCGTATAAAACGCGGCGATCTCGGCCGGCGCCTTGCCCTCCTCAGCCGCACGGTTGATGATCTTATCATCAATGTCGGTGATATTCTGCACGAAAGTCACCTCGAAACCACGCCATTGCAGATACCGGCGGATCACATCGAAGGACAGAAAGGTCCGCGCGTTGCCAATGTGAATGTAGTTATAGACCGTCGGCCCACAGACATAGAGCGCGACCTTGCCAGGCTCACGCGGAGTGAAGTCCTCCTTGCGGCGGGCTGCGGTGTTATAGATTCTTAAGCTCATGTTCTTCTTTCTGCAGAGTTGCCAACCGGGTCTCAAGGTGTGTTACCCGCAAGGCCATCTCGGTCAGGATATCAAGGGTAGGATCGGGCAGATCCTCGCGTGCGCGAGCGTCATCGATGAGATCCATGCAGGCACGCGGATGAGCGCCCCGGCGCACGATCTTGCCCGGAACGCCGACGACCGTCGCATCGGGCGGCACGTCCTTGACCACGACCGCTCCGCCACCGACCTTAGCGCCCTGGCCGATGGTGATGTCACCGAGCACCGCCGCGCCGACCCCGACGACCACGCCGGACTCAAGAGTCGGATGGCGCTTACCGGTCTCCTTGCCCGTGCCGCCGAGCGTCACGCCCTGGTAAAGGGTCACATTATCGCCGATGATGGTTGTCTCGCCGATCACTACCCCCATACCGTGGTCAATGAAGGCTTTATGCCCGATCGTCGCGCCGGGATGGATCTCGACCCCCGTGAAGAAGCGCGCCCACTGCGAAAGCGTCCGCGCGCAGAAGTGCAGATGGTGGCGCCAGAGCCAGTGGTCGAAGCGATGCATCCAGAGCGCCTGCAGGCCCGGGTAGTGCATCAGCGCCGACACGGCGCCCGTGCAAGCAGGATCGCGCTGCTTGACCGCAGCGATATCTTCGCGGAGGTGTGTGAACATGCTTCCTATTCTACCGTGTAATGTTTCTCAAAATGAGACACGAAGCAAACGTTGTCTGACGAGGCGCCGCGAAATGATGACAAAATGGTGCCTGACCCCCTTTTGTCATCTAGGAAGTTTGGCGCTCCAGCAGCGCGACAGCCTGGGCGGCAATACCCTCGCCGCGTCCCTCAAAGCCCAGGTGTTCGGTCGTTGTAGCTTTGACCCCAACACAATCCGGCGCTACGTCAAGCGCCGCGCTCAACTTGAGCCGCATCTGCTCACGATAAGGCGCGAGCTTGGGCTCCTGCGCTATGATCACGGTGTCGACGTCGACGATCTCCCAGCCCTGGGCACGCGCCTTATCGGCGACCCGCCTGAGCAATCCGAGCGAATCCGCGCCGCGATAGCGCTCGTCGGTATCCGGGAAGTGCTCGCCGAGGTCTCCCTCGCGCAACGCCCCAATAACCGCATCAGCCACTGCATGGGTCAGGACGTCGGCGTCAGAATGCCCCTCCAGGCCACGCTCATAGACAATATCGACGCCACCTAAGATGAGCTTGCGGCCCTCCACCAGCGCGTGCACGTCATAACCCAGCCCGATCCTCATACCGCAGTTCCTCTCCTGCTCTGCTCGCGCACGTAAAAGCGCTTCGACGAGCTCAATATCCTCTTTCATGGTGATCTTGATGTTATCGCGCGGACCACAGAAGAGCATAACCGTGTAACCCGCGGCTTCCAGCAACCCCGCATCATCGGTTGCCGCCAGCTGCTGCGCTGCCGCCTGCGCATAGGCGTCACGCAAGGCAGCTGCCCGAAACACCTGCGGGGTCTGCACCTGCCAGATAACCGAACGATCCGGAGTACCCATAATAAGAGGGGGGCTTCCTGCCCTTGTAGTCTTAAGGGTATCACTTGTCGGATGGCCCACGACAATACCTGCGACGTCAGGGCCAGCCGTTGTGAGCGCCGTAAGAACGGCGTCGACCACCTCCGGTGTGACGAGCGGTCGCGCGCCATCATGGATAAGAATCATATCAACATCTGACGAAGTTGCCGCAAGCCCGGCTGCTATCGAGGCAGTCCGAGTTGCCCCGCCGCTCACAAATCTGAGCGGCTTGTCCGTTGACAGCGCACCGCGAAGCTCTGCCTCATACTCGCCCCGACGCTCGGGGTCGCAGACGATCACAAGCTCATCGATGTCGTGCGCAGCCGCAATAGCGCTAGCTGCCCAGGCTGCGACCGGCTTGCCCGCCACCATCAGCAGCTGCTTACCACCGTCGACGCCCAGCCGCTCGCCCGTGCCGCCTGCCGCTATGATCGCCACCGTTTTCATGTTTGAGTCAGCAATTCTGTGGGTGACAGGACTTTGACCTGGGCATCTTTGAAGGCGCTCTTATCGCGCGTTATCAGATAATCCATGTGGTTCAGTTCTGCACAGGCACGAATAATGCCATCCTCAAAGTCCGGCTCGTTGCAATGAAAGCCAGCGTAAGCAGCTCGGTTATCTACGGGAAGCAATTCCATTGCAAGAAATATGCTTTGAATGCACTCGCGTGCCATAGGTTCACTGTAAGCACGAGATATTACGTAGTACACATCTTTGCAACTTGTTGCGGCAACATATAATACGTCACCACCTATAATGTGTTTGCGGATAAACGTCTGTGCATTTTCATGTTCAGCGCGCGTATCATCAAACCAGTCAAGAAGCACATTGGTATCGAGCACTATCTTAGACATAGCCATACCGCTCGAGAAGAATATCTGTCATAATTTCGCGTACGTCCCTATTGGCGTCCTCGTGGTGCGCACCAGAGTGGCAGACCGCGCTTTCCAACACGCGGAGCCTTTCTTCGCGACGTTTCTGTTTTTCGGCTTCTGTTTCTTCGCGCAAGCTACGAGGAATATCTCCGGTCCGGGCGATCTCTTCCCACGTTGCCTTTATCACTTCTGACGCACTCTTATTCTCACGCTTGAGAATTGCGTCAACGCGCTCTTTCAGGTAGCTGTCAACTTTTGCATTGACGATGACCGTGCCAGCCATGATTCCTCCTTTGGTTTACGGTAAAACCAGTATAGCACATACCCAGGAGAGCGGAGAGACGCGGCGTTCAGGCTCGTCTAGACGAGAAATAAACATCGCCTGGCAAGGCGTCGTGAAGCGTGGCGGCCTGGGGGGCCGCGAGCTTTGCGAACAACGACGCCAGACGGCGTTCAGGCTCCGTCTAAACTGCTTCGGAGCCGCCGCCCACAGCCGCCAATACAGCTGCTGGCGCATGAAGTTCAAAGGTTCCTTCTACTTCTTCGGTCATGATGGGTTCTATACCGACCGCACCTTCGACTTTCTCGAAGCTGATCGAGCGCTCGTCTCCCTCACCCGTCATCACGGCACGCAAGACGTCACCTTTCTGCCACTTCTCACGCAGGATGTCCTCACTTAAGACGTCGTCGACATAACGCTGGATCGCACGACGCAAGGGCCGGGCGCCGGATGCCGGGTCGAAGCCGTGATCGGCCAGGAATTCACGCGCCTCATCGCTGAGCTCGAGCACCAGGCCATGCAACGCCAACTGCTCCTGCGTGCTCCGAATCAGGATATCAACGATCTGTCCGATTTCATCCCGTGTCAGCGCGTCAAAGATAATGACCTCATCCAGACGGTTTAAGAACTCAGGGCGGAAGAGCTCCTTAAGCTCGCCTTCAACCTTGGTCTTGACGGCCTCAGGCGAAAATTCGTCCTTCTCGAAGGTGAACCCGAGGCTCGTGCCCTTCGTGATATTACGGGCGCCAACATTGCTCGTCATGATCAGAATCGTATTGCGGAAGTCGACCGTGCGCCCTTGCGCATCGGTCAGGCGGCCCTCTTCGAGGATCTGCAGCAGGATGTTGAAGACATCTGGATGCGCCTTCTCGATCTCATCGAACAGTATGACACTGTAGGGACGCCGACGGACCCGCTCGGTCAGCTGGCCTCCCTCATCGTAGCCTACGTAGCCCGGAGGCGAACCGACCAGGCGCGAGACCGTGTGCTTCTCCATATACTCGCTCATATCAAGGCTGATGAGCGCGTTCTCGCTGCCATACACGGTCTGAGCGAGGACCTTCGCTGTCTCAGTCTTACCCACACCGCTCGGACCCAGAAAGATGAACGATCCCGCCGGGCGCCGCGGATCCTTCAGTCCCGCGCGAGAGCGGCGAATCGTGCGCGCGAGCGTCTCGATCGCCTTATCCTGGGCGACCACGCGCTTGTGCAGCTCCTCTTCCAGGTTCATGAGGCGCGCGGATTCCTCGGCGGTGAGGTCGGTGACCGGGATGCCGGTCCAGACGCTGAGCACCTCAGCGATCTCAGACGGGGTGACCACAGCAGGCTTGTCTTCATCCTCTTTCTTCCAGGCCGCCACGAGCTCCTTGCGCTTCTCGGAGGCTTTATGCTCCTTATCGCGCAGCTTGCTGGCCTTCTCATATTCACCGGCGATGATGGCATTTTCTTTGTCTGCCTGCAGGGTCTTGATCTCGCTGTCAAGCGTGCGGATCTCAGGACTGACGGTCGCGCGCGCAATGCGCAACTTGGCGCCCGCCTCATCGACCAGGTCGATGGCCTTATCCGGCATGAAACGGTCACTGATGTAGCGATCTGCCAGCGTCACAGCGCTCGCCAGGGCCTCATCGCTGAACTTCACGCAATGGAAATCCTCGTAGCGGTCCCGTACGCCTTTGAGTATCTGCAAAGTCTCGACGTTGGTCGGCTCTGCGACCTGCACCTGCTGGAAGCGGCGCTCAAGGGCGGGGTCTTTCTCGATGTATTTGCGATACTCGTCGATCGTGGTTGCGCCGATGGTCTGGAACTCACCGCGCGCGAGCGAGGGCTTCAAGATATTTGCTCCGTCGATCGAGCCTTCGGCAGAACCGGAGCCGACCAGGGTATGGATCTCATCGATGAAGATGATGACGTCGCCGCGCTTGCGGATCTCGTCGATGACGCGCTTCATGCGCTCCTCAAACTCACCACGATACTTGCTCCCGGCCACAAGCCCCGAGATGTCGAGCTGGTAGAGCTGCTTGCCCCGCAGGGTCTCGGGCACGAGGTCGGCCGCGATCATCTGTGCCAGGCCCTCGACAATGGCCGTTTTGCCCACGCCCGGCTCGCCGATAAGGGCCGGGTTATTCTTCATGCGGCGCGAGAGTATCTGCACGACGCGCTCGATCTCGCGCTTGCGCCCGATGACTGGATCGAGCTTGCCATCGATCGCGTCGCGCGTCAGATTGCGCCCGAACTCATCAAGCATCGACATAGACCGCGCGCCAGCGCCCGCCGCCTCGCCCACGCGAGCCGTCGAGAGCACCTGGATCATCGTGGCGCGCACCTGATCGAGGTCAGCGCCCATCTTCATGAGTATCTGCGCAGCAACACTGCCACCCTCATCGATCAACCCCAGCAGGATATGCTCCGGCCCCACATAGGCATGGCCGAACCGCATGGCCTCGCGCAGCGAAAGCTCCAGCACGTTTTTAGCCTGGGGTGTGAACGTGATCGTCTCCGGCGGCGTTGAGGAATCCTTGCCTATCGTACGGCTGACCTCAGCCCGAACATCGGACGGATCAATGTTGAGCTCCTCGAAGACGTCCGTGATGACCTCGTTGGGCTCGTCGATAAGCCCGAGCAGCAGGTGCTCGGTCCCCACAAAATGCTGTCCCAGTGCCTGCGCTTCGTCCTTGGCGTTGCTAATCACTTTACGCGCGTTATCAGTAAATCTGTCAAACATCTATTACACCTCTTTCGGGCGTGAACCCGCGATATACATTGAGGCTTTTATTATACGCCGTGCAAAAAGCACCTGCAGACCATGATAAAGCTCTTCGCAGAAAATCTATAAATGCTATTGACAGATTTTGGATGGGCCAGTTTGGGTTAGAAAGAACAGGCGCTTTCTAATCGTTAGTTAAAAAGATCTCTGGCGAGAAGAACTCACAGTTCTTACGCAAGGCGGCGAGCGCATCATGCAAGCGTTTTCGTGCCGTCTCCTGCGAGATATCGAGCACTTCAGCGATCTCCACGAGCTTGAGTCCGCCATAGTAGCGCATGATGATTATGTTCTTCTGATTTTCTGTCAGGTGTTTAAGGCATTCCAGAAGCACATCTTGCCGAACCACCAAGTCCCGCGGCTTCTGCGACGACTCCGCTGTGATCAGAAGTTCTTTATAGGCGCCTATCTGCTCTGTGGTCATCTCGTCAAGTGACACCATGGTATTATCGCGCTTCTTTAATTTATAAACAGCTGATATTTCTGACGAGCAGATCCGGTAGAGCCAGGCTCTGAAACTATTAGGATTATGCAGCTCTTTGATATGAACGATTGCATAGAGGAATGCTGACTGCACACAATCGATCGCCTGATCGTCTGAAGGAAGGCGCTTGCGCGCAAAATGATAGAACTGAGGGTAGTAGTGTTGGTATAACTCGGCCAGAGCCTGTTGCGAACCCTTTTGGGCTCTCCTGACTAAGTCGACCTCCCGACACGCGGACATCGATTGAGTCTCTCGTAGCCTACAATTAACCTCTGTTCCCATGAAACCCTCCCGTACCTGTTTAGCTCTTTGCAACAGACACAGGAAGACTTTCGCCCTCTGTTACCCGGCACTACCTCGCCTGTACATGCAATGGATCGGGTATCAAAGGCCTGAGATCGGGTTTAGTCGAACTCCCCCCACCTTTGGCTACGCTCTCTTCACTGCAGTAAACTGCTACAGATTATAGCACGCCGCGGTAACCATTATCTTCCTGCTCGTCAGACGCATTTCAAGTAACATCAGCGTCCGAACTTCTTTTTTTCTTCCTGAACTTCAAACTGAAGGCAATGCCCACCATTACCAGCAGCAAAACCGCAATAAGGATCTCCAGAGTCGTCGCATCAAACGCCGGAGTCCTGACTTGCATCGGCGCCTGATCAGCGACCCGGTGGCCGCGCACAAGCAGGCGGTGCGTGTTGACGCCATAGGGCGTACAGGTGATAAGTGTTGCCAGATCCTGCCCCGGTTGAAAGGCTAGATCATCCAGGTCGTCGGGCAGCACCACTTTAATCTGATCAACTTGATACGTCGCCACATGCTTAAGCACGGTGATCTGAAAGCGATCCCCGACGACCAGGCGATCAATATGGCTCAAAAGTTCCGCGGAAGGAAGCCCCCTATGCCCGCTGATCGCGGTGTGCGTGCCAGCTCCACCAATGGGAAACGACGACCCGGGTAAATGCCCTAAACCCACTTCAAGGACCGTTGGATCGGTACCATGATAAATCGGGAGTTTGACTGATATCTTCGGTATCGTCAGGGTGCCAATGACTCCATCCTGACCGACATCCAGTATCGAGTTGTATCGAGCGTACTGATCCGAAGACAGAGCGAAGCGATCCAAGCTATTGGGTAGCTGCTCATTATAAGCTTGCGCCGCCGCCATCAATGCACGAATCTGCCCGTCGTCCATCTGGTTGACCGTTTTAGTGTAGTTAGAGACAACTCGCGATTGCACTAAGGTGTTCCAGTAGTTGCTGATGACGGGATACAGCATCACCGCCAGCCCAATCAGAAAGACCACCACAAGTATGCTGGTTGTGAAAATGCGCCTGCGCATGACCCACTTATCGTTTCCTTGACCTATGTCGAACCCTTTCCCGTGCAGTGCTGGCCCCAGAAAGCGGTATGCCTCTGGGACCAGCATGCTTTAAGCTATCACCCTGGCTTATCGTAATAAGCCTGATTGAACGTCTTAATCATTCCTCGTTTTTGCGAAGCTTCCGGCGGGCGACAAGCACGATCAGTACTACGATCATCACCGTTGCGCCGACAATCGTAAATATCGTCGTGCCAATACCACCCGTTGCTGGCAGCACGTTGCCGCTGTTGTTCTGCACATCCAACTTGTCACTGCTCATGTTTACGGTGTCGCCCTTTGTATCCTTATAGGAGTAGCTGATCGCTGTCACACCTTTAACACTAGAGGTATCCATCGTCGCATCGATCGTTAGGGGGATCGGAGCAGAAAGTGGATTATAGCCATCAGGCGCCTGCGTCTCGACCAGATAATAGGTTCCCTCGTCTAAACCGGCCACATGGATCATGCCATCGTCGCCCGAGACCAGCGTCGTGATCGTCCCTTTGACGTTATCAACACAGTAGGGGGCACCCGCGCCTGAACTCGTGAACTTGACTGCTGTACTGGCGTCAGTAGCATTTGTCCGTAATTCAAACTTAGCCAGAGCTAACGCCGTGTCGCCAGAACCTAATGTGCCCGTGTACTTGTAGATATCGAGTGCGTAGGTGTATACGTCGACTTCATGATCGGTCGTCGTGTTCGTGCTGCCACCTTCGCCAGTGTCATTGGGGTTATTGCTGTACTCAAGAGAGGCAGTGTTCGGGTTCTCCTTGATGTTATCACTCGTAGAGACCTTCGCGTTTGAGTTCAAAACAGCGCTATAGGTCACCACGATCTCAGCATCAGTGTCATATTTCATGAAGTTATTGAAGTCGATACTGAAGGCATAGCTCCCATCGCCTGCCTGCGGGCTGAGCGGTGTCACGGTGTAATCTGCTGCCGTAAGGTCAACGCCACCGATCGTAATCTTGAAGTCAGCAGCAGTCGGCGCGTTAGGCGACCAAGACGGAGTGAGGCCCGCGCTCAGCGTATCATGCATAATGAAGGTATAGCTGCCATAGCCCGTCCTGTCAGGAACCGTGGACGTCAGCTTAAACTGCACGGTATCGCCGATATTGGCGTCAGTAGTCTTGCCCCAGGAACTAGAAGTCGTATCATAAACCCATTTGTTGATGCTCGGCATATCAAGCTTCAGGTCGATATCGAACTCGCCAGAAAGATCCGCGTTTGTCACCAGCACGGCGGCAGAATACACCACATCATCTTCTTTGTTGGGATCAAGCGCCGGTACGCTGCCGGTCACCAGATAGTAACCCAAAGCACAACCAGTGAATGTGTGGGATGCGCCTGTGGCTGTCGCAGAGTAGGTGTAGCTGATGCCCGATGCTTCAACATACTTGAGCGTCGCTGCGCCAAAAGCTTCCATGTCAGGCGTGCCCTGGAGGTAGTCCAGTATATCGTCGCCCGAAGCGAAGCTTGTACCCAGCGCTGTGTTCAATGCACTGCGATACGCGCTGGTATCAAACGCTGAGTTGATCTTGTAGGTGTAGGCATCCGCTCCGTCCCAGGACAGATCGAATATCTTGTATAGGCTTATCGTACGTCCATCGAGCGTCATACCCGCCGGTTGTGACGGCGCGTGTACGACAATGTCGACTGCTGATGGACCGGCTGCCAGTGCTGCAGGCACACCGCCTGCGACCAGCATGGCTAGCATCGCAAACGCCAACAACAGGCCGATCACTCTCTTCTTAACTTTTTTCATACTTCTTTCACACCTCTTCCTAACTTACTTGTCATGATTACCTTTCCTGTTTCTAGCTGTCTGTTTCTTTTGCTTCGTTGTCGCCGCCCTCCTTCAAGTACTCTCGTCTCCTCTGTAACTGAATGAACACCGCACTGGGAAGCAACATCATCAGCGCTCCCATGAGTATGAAGGCGATCACACCAACGCCGCCGGCATCAGGCAGACGTGGTCCCGCAAAGGCGTTTGTGAAGTCGGGCGTACCCCGGATATTCGCGCGTAAGCCGTTGAGATAATACGTGACGCTCAACACCCCATCGGTTGATACCCAAACTGATACGTCATAGTAATTTGTGTCATATGTCCAACCTCTTGGAACCGGGTTGGGCACTTGTTCGCTTATACGATAGAAGCGGTGGTCGCCGGGCTGAAGATCAGTCAATTCGAACGAGAAACTACCCGCCCCCGTAACCTGCGCCGTCTGGATCGCGGAGTTTGTCACCGACCCGCCCAAAACGTTGATCTCATCGAGTGTGAAGCTGAAGACCTTATCGGTACTCGTGATACCGGTAAGGTATTTACTGCCAGTCAGCGTCGTCTCCTGTGAATAGCCCTCGCTATTGAACTGCAGGTCAGTCTGCGGGCGTCCTTCGATAAAACCCGCTGTTACCATCGCCTGGAACCTGCTTTGGAGCGACTCATCCATCGGATAAGCGCCGATCTCGGTCAGGTAGTAATAGTTACCATCGGCAGTGCTTGCGTTGGCAACCGATGCCTCGATGCTGACCGGCCCCGTATAACCGAGAGGCAAAAGCAGCGTCACGGTATCAGAATAATTAGCCGTAATCGACGTACTCCCATTGTCGAATCTGGCCACTCCCCCGTCCGCGGTCACCGTGTAGGTCACTTGATCGTCTGGCTGTATCGTGACCACGTGCGGATCAGTGGTAGGAATTACGTTGACCTGCGTGCAACTCACCGGGATATGATAATAGGTGCCGCTGATCGTGGCTTGCGACTGATCGGCAGCCACGCTAATCTCCGGGCGATAGTTCGTGTACTGGTTGCCATAATTGGTATCGTTTATCCCGGCCACTTTATCCAGGATCGCTTGACAGAGCTTTGTGACGACCGCGGAAGTACTGGGATAGAGATCCGGATTCGCGTAAGGGTTTATCCAATACGTGTCAGTAAGAAACGAACCGTTGTCAGGGTTGCCTTCAGTTCCACGCAAAAGCTCCCAGATAGACAATTGGGTGCAGTAATAGATCATCGCTTCTGCGCCGTTGAAGATGCCGGACTGTGCGTCCGATGCAGATATCCCGTTAGGTTGACCATTTGGGTAGGCAGTTGGATACGTCTGGAAGGGGGCTGCCAGGAGGGCATTGTTGGAACTCAGGTCGCTCGGCTGCAGGCCCACATCGGCAAGTACTTCCTGCCAGTTTTCCACTTCAAGCGAATGTTCCACTATCCAGCGAATCTTAGCCTGCATATCTGGCGTGAGCTGCGTGACTGGGCGGTAGTCTGACAGAAGCGCGCCTTGTAGTGCGACATCAGCCCAGTAGCTATAGTCTTTGTCCGTGCAATAAGCGATGAAGTTGCCTTTGATGATATTGCTTGCTGCGTTGATATCCGAGGCGTTGGGGTCGGCGATCTGGTTGAGGAGCATCGTATGCATGACGACATAGCTGGTCGAATAATTATCGCTGGCGTTCCAGTCCCACTTGAAGTATGCGGGGTCATAGCGTACATAGGGTGGATAAGCATTGTTGATTGATCCATACGAAGTAGTCGCAGGCGCATGCTGATAGAAGTAATCAGAGTCGTTCTTGACTGAACCAAAGTACATACTGCTCAAGTCCATGTCAATGATCGCATCCGTTGCCTGAATACCTATTAACCCGTTGAGACTCAGATTCGGGCCCGCAGTTACTAAGGGGGCAGATGGCGCAACTGTCGGGCTCTGCACGGATGGCGCGACTGTAGGCTTCGGCACCACTGTAGGCTTCGGCGCCACTGTAGTGATAGTTGACGGTGCAGGACTTACGACACCAGGGTTGGTGGGAGCGACACTGGGCGTCTCGGTCGTCGTAACATTGGAAGGCTGGTCAGCCGGTACTAAAGCGCTTTCTGTGCTGCATGACGAAGCAGCTTGCCCGGTCGTCTCCGTTGAAGATAACCCGGCTGGTTGCGCCGAAGAATCAATCGTCCCATTCGCGTCGTATACCGAGCAGGGAATTACGCCTGCCGATATAACACAGGCAGTCACCAGCACTACAATTATTGCCTTTTTAATCGCAAGGCGTACCGTCACTCTGCCCCCCCCGTTCTCTTGTCTCCAAGCTCCAGCACCTGGAGCCAAGTTATTGCAGCTTATTCACTTTCTCAAAACCCTCTGTGCCATCGAGCAAAAAGCGTCATAAGCCGTGCTTATTTCAACGTCTTTATCATGTAGGGGAACTCAAGTGGAAAACGTTACCTTTTTCTACCGTATTAATTAAAAAAATTTACCAGAAGATACAAAAAGCCCCCTCCTGGGAGGGGGCTTTTTGCGCGAGAGAGGATTTCAGGTCTACGAGCGCTGGCGCTGGCTCACTTCACGCGCGCCTCCGCCGACGTAAGAACGCCGAAAGCGACAGCGCAAAGGCTACCGCAACCAGCAGGCCGATCGTACTTAAGACGTCTCCTGTCTCAGGCAGGCTGCTTGACGCAGTATGCGCTACCGCTGACGTAGATGTCTGAGCAGCTGGCGTCGACTTCTTTGAAGCCTGCGGAGTTGACTTCTTTGGAGTCTGCTTTGGCTCAGCAGGCTTTGACGGATTGACCGGAGCCGACGGCTTTGCAGGTTCTGAAGACTGTGGCGCAAAGTGTGCGGTGATCGTCACATCAGCGAAGGGCATGATAAAGGTTGCGTCAGGATCTGTTGCACTGCTTAAGGTAACCGCCCCCAAGCTTTCCACGGACCAGCCCGTAAAGGTATAGCCAGAAGCTGGCGTTGCTTTAAGCTGCACTTTTCCGGTAGCTATCGCCGGGTCGGTCGCAGATACAGCGGCTCCTCCTGTGTCAGCAAGGATGGTAAGCTTAAAGCCTTGGTAGTTGATGTCGTAGTTGTTGTAACCCTGAGTAAAGGGCATGGTCCACGAGCTTGCCTGGATTTGCTGGGCGTAGAGAGCGTCATCGGCAGGCTTGCGCATGGCTGCGAGCGCTGCTGAGTTGTCCGTAAAGGTCGCGCCCTGCTCGACAAAGAGCTGCGCATAGTCTTTGGTATAGATACCGCCGCCGTCTGCTTTTGCGCTATTGTCAGTAAGCGTAGCCTCAGCCTTGACCGTAGTGGTGGCATCCTGCGAGTTGTAGACGCCTCCCCCGTTTTGGGCCGTATTGTCTGAGACAGTTGCCGCACCAGAGATCGTCAGACTGCCATGGGCGACATAGTCAAGAGGAACAAGAGTAGGATAACTTGGCGGGTCATCGCCCCGAGACTGCGCCACCTCAGCCACATGGTCATATGTCATATACTGCGCGTTCGCTAACAGGGCTTTCAACACAGGTGGGAATTCAAAGGCGCTTGCATCGTTATAGATACCACCCCCGTTACCGCCAGAGGTCGCCTTGTTGTTTGACACCGCTCCTCCAGAAACGTTCAAGACGCCCGTATTGTAAAAGCCGCCGCCGGTCGGGGCGCTGTTACCAGATATCGTACCGCCGGTCACGGTCGTAACGCTGGGGTAGTCCCCCAAAAAATAGGCGTCATAGTAACCGTCGGTAATACTCGTATAACCATAACCATTAAGGCTGCCTCCGAGCTCGATACCACAGTTGTATACACTGTCTGAGGCAACAATATAGTCTGCCCCAAGGCCACTGTTATAGACGCCTCCACCAGCTACCGTGGCGGTATTGCCGGTGATGCTACCCCCCTCGATGTTTGTGGTGGTGCTATAGCCGACCTCAACGTACGGAACTACACCCGCATCAAAAACATTAGGCGACATTCCCGTGTTACCCTCTGAGTATATACCCCCGCCACAGGCCGCTTTGTTTTTCGAGATCAGCGCGTCGCCCGTGACAGTCACGATGCTGGCGCCTTTGCTGTAGATGCCGCCACCACAGGCCGCCGCACTGTTATTGGTAATACTGCCCCCTGAAACGAGAAGCGTATTGTACATGTCGCTACCAGTAGTCATCACCCACGAGGTAGAATACCCAACCGCAACTCCTCCGCCATTGACGCCTGCCGTATTGCCTGTGATCGTGCCTCCTGACATGACCATCACGTTGTCAGGTACGCCTTCCGCCAGGAAGACACCACCACCCTTGTTGCTCGCACTGTTGTCGCTGATGGTTCCTCCATACATGTTAAAGGTGGTAGATGGCGGGAAAGGCCCGTACGCGCTTACGTAGGCTACCGCAACTCCTCCTCCACAGCCAAGGCCATTGCAGAGATCATCAAGAGTGCTTATATTGGTGCTTACACTGTTATGGCTAATTACTCCACCCCACATATTGAGGATGCCATAGCAAAAGACACCGCCGCCTGAATAAAATGAACCGATATAGTAGCGGTTGTCATTGTCTGTATAAACGTAGTTATTACCGGTGATCAGCGCCCCGTCGACGATATTAAGCGTGGCTACCGTGCGGTCGCCCGATGATACATCTACGTAAATTCCCCGGCCAGTTTTACCCGCATCATGGGTGATCGTGATATCTGCAAGTGTTAGTATGGCGCCCGGAACCGAGTTGTATCTGCCGCTCACCGTTATATCATCAAAATCACCAGCGCCAGAAAGCGTACCGCCTCCGGTCAGAATGATATTTTTACCTGCATTAATAATCAGTGTCTGAGTCAGCTTGATCGTACCGGAAATCGCGATCACGTATTGCGTGCCTGTTGGCGCAGCCGCCACCACCGCCGTCAGGCTCGCTTCCGTACTAACTGTTACGTCTGGCGAGCCGATCGTTGGCGCAGGTAGCACCTGCGGCGTAGGTGTCGTTGGTTCCGCCTGCAGAGAGGCGGGTTGTGTCGCAAAGCCCGCCATAATCAAAGCCGCCGCCATGCTGACCAAAACCGACCGTTGCAGGACTTTCTTCCCCTGTGTTTTCATATTCTTACTCTTCCCCTATGTTCTGCAGTTTTCCTCATGGTCTATAGTATTTTCCAATTTTATATATAAACCCAAATATATAATAGCACATTTTCTCAGGCAGAAGGGGATACATCTCTCATTGTTGGAAAAAGGAGAACGTCGCGTATGCTCTGGCTGTCGGTCAAGAGCATGACCAAGCGGTCGATGCCCAACCCCATCCCACCGGCAGGCGGCATGCCGTACTCCTGGGCGCGCAGGTAATCTTCGTCGACGCTCATCGCCTCGTCATCACCGGCGGCTTTGGCGCGCGCCTGCTCTTCAAAGCGGGCCCGTTGGTCGATAGGATCGGTCAACTCAGAAAACGCATTGGCCAGCTCGCGCCCGGCGATAAACAGCTCGAAGCGATCGGTAAGTTCCGGATCCTTATCATTGCGCCGTGAGAGCGGCGAGACCTCAGCTGGATAGCCATACGCAAAGGTTGGTCGTATCAGGATAGCTTCGACCAGCTCGTCAAAGAGCTCCATGAAGAGTTTGGCGGCGCTCCAAGCTGGCTCGAAGGCAACCTGACGGCGCTGAGCCAGTGCGCGCAGCTCCTCAAGCGGCGTGTGAACAGAGACTTCAGCGCCCAGCGCTTCGCTCACCAGCTCTGCGACCGTCTTGCGCACAAAGGGTTCTCCCAGGTTCAGCTCGACGCCCTGGTAGGTAATATCGGTGCGCCCCAGGACCTCGCGCGCAGCGTCTGTGACCAGCGCCTCGGTCAGCTCCATCATTGACTCCATGTTGCCAAAGGCCTCATAGACCTCGATGGTCGTAAACTCAGGATTATGGCGCGTGTCCATGCCCTCGTTGCGGAAGCAGCGCCCAATTTCATAGACGCGCTCGAAACCGCCGACCAACAACCGCTTGAGGTGCAACTCCGGCGCGATACGCAGGTACAAGTCCCGGTCAAGCGTGTTATGGTGCGTGATAAACGGTCGCGCCACGGCGCCTCCCGGCACTGAGTGCAGGATCGGCGTTTCAACCTCAAGGAAGCCGCGCGCGTCCATGAAACGCCGCATCTGGGCGATGATCCTGAAGCGGATCTCGAAGGTGCGGCGCACCTCGGGATTGGCGATGAGGTCGACATAGCGCTGGCGATACCGGGCGTCGGTATCAGTCAGCCCATGAAACTTCTCGGGGAGCGGCCGTAGTGATTTTGCCAGCAACACCAGCTCGACCGGGGAGAGCGAAAGCTCGCCGGTCCTGGTGCGCAGCACCTCACCGCGCGCATAGACCCAGTCGCCTACATCGAGAGTCTTCGCGAACTCATAGGCAGCTTCGCCTAATACGTTCTGGCGCAGGAACAACTGGAGTTCGCCCGTTGCGTCACGCAGTACCCAGAATGCGATCTTGCCTTGGCGCCGAATCGCCGTGACGCGACCTGCAACACTTGTCTCCTCGCCAGAGGACTCGCCTTCTGTGAGATCTGCGTGATGTTCCTTTAACAACGCGCTTGAAGCGGCGGGCCGATACCCTGTCGCATACGCGGGGATGCCTGCCTGGGCCAGATCGCTTAACTTTCCGCGGCGTACGGCAACCGGATCGTCCTCAGGAATATCCGAGGTGTTCAGGGTCGTGTCCAGGTCACGCTCGCGGTCCATGGATGTTTGCTCCAATCGGTCAGCGCAGGGTAAGCGGTGCGATATTGATGATCTCGAAAGTCTTAATCCCACGCGGCGTCTTCACGTCGATGACGTCGCCTTTCTTGTGCCCGATAAGCGCCGATCCCACCGGCGATTCGTTGCTGATGGCCAGGCGGGCAGGATCAGCTTCGGCTGAACCGACTATGTGGTAATCGACCTCTGAGCCCCGCCCTTTTGGCTTCAGGGTAACTGTTGTCCCGACCGCGACCTTCGTCGCTTTTCGGGGCCTTGCGACAACTTCAGCATGATCGAGCGTTGCCTGGATCTCTGCGATGCGGGTCTCTACAAAACCCTGCTCGTTCTTGGCGTCATCATATTCGGAGTTCTCGCTCAGGTCCCCAAAGCTCTTCGCTTGTTTGATGCGCTCGCTTACCTCAGCACGCTTCACATTAATAAGTATATCGAGCTCAGCCTCAAGCTTTTTCTTGCCCTCAAGCGTAAGTACGATTCCTTCAGCCATTCCTTCTTCTCCTTTATCAACAGCGTGTTTTATACGCATAAGTTCTCATTTGAGAAATTTAACCTGCCTATAGTACCACATACCATCAGGCTTCAAATTTCCTCCAAACCGCACTTTTCTGAAAAAACGAGCGGTCGGAACAGGAGCTCCGACCACCCATTAACAAGCTTGAAAATCCCAGCTAGAACTTCTCGCCGCACTCCGGGCAGAACTTCGTCCCAGGGGCTACGATCGTACCGCATTTGGGGCAAGCAGAAGGTGCATCCGCTGCTGCCACTGGCTCGGGGACTTTGAGCTCCGTGCCACACTCCGGGCAGAACTTCGTCCCAGGCTTGGCAGTCGTACCGCACTTCGGGCAGACCAGAGGAACCGACGCGGCTGGTTTGTCGGATGTTTCGGCCGCATCGCTCTCAGTCGGCTCTGATGCGCTCTCAGTTTTCATCTCGGCATTCATTTCATCAAGGCCGGTACGTACGGACTTCATGGTCTTGCCGAACATCTTGCCCAGCTTAGGGAGCTGCTTCGGACCAAAGATCACAAATAGCACAATAATAAGGATTATTATGATTACGGTTTCTCCGGGACCTAAACCAAACATTAACAACCTCCATGGTCTCTGGAGCAAGCGGCTTTTGCCAACTCCACCATCTATCTGACGCCGGTAAGCATACCATGCAAATACCCGGCACGGCTACCCAGTGTACTACAAATTTCGCGACCTTGCACAACCAAAGCAGACGAGCGGCATTACATTGCTGCACTGGCCAGGGCATCCTTACACAGGCAGTGACGCTGTTCCGGGATAGTTGGCACCATGTCATCGATAAGAGCCTTAAGCTTGTCGATGTTGTTGGCGAAAACCTCCATGACGTTAACGTTGGTGACCGCGTCATCGGCGTTGACACCTGCGTCATAATCAGTAATGAGCGCAACGTTGACGTAGCACATCTCCAGCTCACGCGCGAGATAGCCCTCCGGATACTGGGTCATGTTGACGACCGTCCAGCCTTGGCGCGCGAACCACTGCGACTCTGCCCGCGTCGAGAAGCGCGGCCCCTGGATCACGACGACCGTGCCGGTCTCATGCACTTTGATGCCCAACCGATGACAGCTGTCGATCGCCAGCTGGCGCAGCTCCGGACAGTAGGGATCGGCCGAGGATACATGATAGATCCTGCCGCCTTCCGCGAAGGTATCAGCGCGCCCGTTCGTGCGATCGACGAACTGATCGACCACCACGAAGTCACCCGGAGCAACTTCTGGGCTGAGGCTCCCGCAGGCAGAAGGGCCTATGACCCGGATCACGCCCAGCTCGTGAAACGCCCAGAGGTTCGCGCGATAGTTCACCTCATGCGGCGCGATCGTGTGATTCTTGCCATGGCGCGGCATGAAAGCAACACTGCGCCCGCCGAGCGTACCGACCGCCACGACATCTGAAGGCTCGCCATAAGGTGTCCATATCTTATACTCGGTCGCATCGTCGAGCAGTTCGTAGAAGCCGCTCCCGCCAAAGATCCCTATCTCAGCCTGCGGCAACCCGGGGTTCATGCATGTCGTCATCGTCATCCTTTCGTCGCGAATCGACCAATGTCAAGTGCGAAACCGATGGTTCGCTCTTTGATGCAGCATTTCCTTGTGAGAGTTGCTGCTTTGACGTTGGCAGAGACCATCTTACCGCAAGGTCAGGGAGTGGCGCGACCTGTCGTGCATCGCTCTGATACGCCGCAAAACGATCCAACTGCACGCAAAGCGCAAGGATCCGCGCCTCACGCCCCAGAAGGTCCTCCACGCCAACCTCCTCAGGCTCCGGCACGCCGGACTCCCCCGCAAAGGCAGCCGCCCGCAGGATAAGCCCCTCCAGTGCTTCACGCTTACTGCGATCGATCGTGCAGCGCGTGTCATGGACTATCAGCGTTGAGAGCACCGCCACCGGATAGAGCCGCCCGCGTGGCGTCAGGCGCGCGGCCCCCTGCGCCTCGAAGGCCTCGGTCGCCCCTGCTCCCAGGAACAACGCCGCCGCCAACATAAGGTCCTGGGATCGCGCAGAGAAACTCCCCGCTACTGAACGCACAAGCCTGCCGGACCTGATCGCATGCCGGATAGCGCTACCCCTGGCAGCATCAGGCCCGGACAACGCCATTGGAGCCTGGCAGAACGCCTGATAGCGACCCGCGCGATAAAAAACCGCACGCATAAGCGCCCTCAACTGCGCGTCGTTGATACTGCGGACCAATTGGCCGAATGCGCGACTTGCCTGCTGTTGGAACTGATCAGGGGCAGTGTGTGCCATGAGGACTCCTCAATCTTGATGCTGATTACTCACAGCATAACAAGAGGGTCGGACATCACCCGTTCTTAAATTAGCCAGGAGAGCAAGGCGGCCTTGCCGAGAGCGAAGAGCATGAGCAGCGCCAGCGCGATCACGAGCGCGATCAGCGCGGGAAAAACGACGTCACGTGCCCGGTCGACCCGGCCGGCGAAGCGTTTGAACAAGCCCAGTACGACCAGCGCGATCGTCGTGAAGGTCGCCACCAGGCACGCCGTCACCAGGAGCGGGACAACAGGGCCCAACACCGGACCCGCAAGGTAGTCAATAAGGCCCGCCAGCACCAGAGTGCCCAGATAAAGCAGCCAGTCACGGGGGCAGGCCAGTATCTTTCTGCTTTCACGCGCTTTGAGCAAGGTCTCATTCAACAACGCCCAGAGAAGCGGCGCAAGCGCGCCTCCCACCGCCAGGCCCGTGATGAGACGGATCAAGTCGGTCGTCGGTCGCAGGTGCGCATAGCTGGAAACGCCATCATAGCCCATAGCGCCAAGTGCCAGCACCAGGAACACCCAGTACGACCAGTGGAGCTGAACCTGGAGGCGCTCATCAGGAGACGTCGTCGGCCTGTGCCTGAAACGATAGAGGAAGAACAGGGCGACCAGTCCGAACGTCGTGGCGATATAGATGCCTGAACAGCGCGCGCAGACCGGCTGTTGGAACCCCCCTGAGATAAAGCTGCGGTCCGGAAGTTGATGGCAGACGCCGTACCCCAGCGCCAGCATCACGCTTTGCAGCCAACCCCCGATCGTACCCAGGACTCCCATGATCAGAGGAGCGTTACCTGCCCGGAGGGCCCATCGGTGAGCTCACCAATGACCCAGGCCTCGTCAACCGCCTCAAGATAACGTGCAGCTGCAGACGGCTCGATCGCCAACAGCAGCCCTCCTGAAGTCTGGGGATCGCAGATCAGGCGGTCGCAGATCAGGCGGGCATTATCATCGGTATCGATCGCATCGATAACAAAGTCTGCCGCCCACGTTATCAGTTCGTCGGTCTTGCCCGGTGTGACCGCAGCAGCAGCCAGCTCCCGCGCACGAGGCAGGAGTGGCAGGTCAGCGACGCGCAGTTGCACCGAGCACCCAGAAGCCTGGGCCATCTCATGCGCATGGCCGACCAATCCGAAGCCGCTCACATCAGTGCAGGCGTGGACCGGGTTTTTCGCATCTTCTGACGCCGCTAAAGCCTGAGCCGCACGCGACGCCTCCCGATTAAGATGGGCCATCGATTCGATCGCTACACGCGCGTCATCGTCAGCTTCATCAAGGATCCCCTGCTTGAGTGCTGTGCCGATAAGCCCGGTTCCCAGGGGTTTGGTCAACACCAACAAATCGCCGGGGTGCGCACCGGCATTATAAAGTATCCGGTCAGGGTCAATACGCCCAGTGACCGAAAGCCCGAACTTTGGCTCCTCGTCATCGATCGTGTGTCCTCCCACCACCGGAGCGCCGGCATGGGCGCAGACCTCAGCGCCACCGCGCACGATATCGGCTACGATCTCGGACGGCAGAGAACAGGGAAACGCCAGCAGATTCATCGCGCAGAGCGGCTCGCCACCCATTGCATAGACGTCAGAAAGAGCGTTGGCTGCCGCTATCCGGCCAAAGTCATAGCCATCATCAACGATCGGCGTGAAGAAGTCGACCGTCTGCAGGAGCGCCAGGCCATCGGCCAAGCGCACGACCGCAGCGTCATCATTAGTCTCAAAACCGAGCACGATGTGGTCGGCTTGTGCCCCGGTGATCTGGTCTAATACTCGTTGGAGGTCCGCCGGACCCCATTTGGCTGCTCAACCAGATTTATGCGAGAGTTGCGTCAAACGAACTTTCTCAGTCATGGATCCCTGTGCCTCCTTTCTGTTTCTCATCGCTCTGCTAACCAGTATAGCCTGATGTGTGGCGGGCAAGCGTGCGACATGCTAGAATTGTAAATCCGTGTCGGGATGTGGCTCAGCTTGGTAGAGCGTTCGGTTCGGGACCGAGAGGTCGCTGGTTCAAATCCAGTCATCCCGACCAGAGTCGTTTTCTTTTCTTCTGCCGTTTCCCTCTCGCTCATCACAATAATCTCTTCACTTGGAGCATTCCTTCTTTAGCCGATCACGAAGGTGTCGTCGGCGTCAAACATGTATTGCACATAAAGAGACATCGTTCCCTGGATACCGACGGCGACTTTATCCAGCAGGTCATAGAACTCAAGACAGGTAATACAGGAACTAATCTTTGCGCCCCGTTCTTCAAACGATCTCAGCTCGTCAAGCACCGGCGAGCCCTCACAGGCAAGCTTCACGCCGCTGTTAAGGAGCGCAATCCCCTCAGGGGTTTCCCCGCTTGCCACCGCCGTGTGCAGGAACTTCTTCATGAGCGTTTTGCCTAACTCATAGTCACCCTGACCCAAGCTTTCGCTGTTGATCATGAGATACTTCTTCATCGGCACCCTTCCTGGTCGCTATTGTTTTGATACAAGTATATCTTATATCAAGTATAAGCACAGCGAATAAATGGGAGATAACTGGCGAGCGAGGGCCTGTGTCAGCTTTCAGATGTTTGGGGAGCAAAGTGCTCCAGGGCGTCGAAAAGTTCATCCGGGATGGGAGCGCCTGGCTTTGGCGTGAACTCCACACCCAGGCGCCGCAACTGGTCAAGCGCTGCTGCGCACATGACAGGCGCCGCCGCCTGCACTTCCGGCGTCATATCCAGCACCCACTCGCGCAAGCCTGCCACCTGCATGCCAACAACGACCGTATGTTCCGGGGCCTTATCCGTCAGCGCGGCCATGCCCAGCACGTCGACCAGCGCCATGTCGTGAGCGGTATGCAACACCGCGTTGGCCGCCATCTCCGCAGGCGTCATGATCAGGACGGTCCCGGCAGGATGTCCCGTTTCCTTGGCGGCGTCAAGAACGATCAATTCATGCACCTCATCAAGATCCATGAGAATCGATGGCCCCAAGTCACCCTCATCAACACAACGAAGATCAGGAGGGAATTCAAACCATTCGAGCAAGCATTGGAGGCAGTAGGGGCCGATGCCGTCATCTTCGACCGTGGGGTTGCCCACAGCCATCAGCAGGATATGTTTTGCTTCAGTCATGTATTCATGATAGCAGGAGAGCTGCCCTGCGGCAGCTCTCCTTAGTTTCTACCTTATGTCAGATAGAAGATGCTAGATTCTTAGTGAGAACCCTCAAGCGCATCCGCGTCCTCCTTGTGCAGGAAGATCATACGCCAAGCGCTCAGGCCATGCATCGTAGCGATGTAGACATGGATCATCCCAATGATGACCAACAGCCAAGCAATGATGTAATGGATGATGCGCGTCGCCATAAGCGCCCCGCCACCGGGAGCCGCATGGATGCCAATATTGGCAAACCAGACGTTACCAATAGCAAAGATACCGAGCTGATTGGTCACGCCCCACAGGCAGAAGCCTGTGTAGCTGACAGCAAGCAGCATGATCGCGATCGCGATATAGCTGATCTTCTGCAGGGTCGCGTACTTCGCCGAGATCGGATAATCCTTCTTCATGAAGAGATACCAACGAAGCATCGGGAAGAACTGATGACGATTCTCTTTCTGGAACCAGAAGTTCTTGATATCAAGCTCTTTCTCGCGGGAGCCCTGCGTAATGGAGTCCTTCACGAAGAAGGCCAGTACGATACGAACAATCACGTTCAGGAAGATGATGATACCGAAGAAAATATGGACACCACGGGCAACACCCATAAACCCGCTCCAAGCTGGGAAATGGATGTAGAGGCCCGACAGCATCAGAATAACGAGGGCAACGAAGTTAATCCAGTGTGTCGCAACAAAAATAGGGGGATGCTGCTCTTTTAATGGCTTATGCATGCTTATGCACCCCACTTTCTTGAATAGACCGTTCCTGTCTTGCCAGTCCTGCGTTCAATCACGTGAACGCCGCAACCGACTCAAGGATCAAAGCTGCGAACGATTCGCGCAGCTTCAATAGGACGCTCGACGTCAGCGATCGGAGTTCCAACGAGTGCTTCCTCCATCGGACCACGAACGCCATCCTTGTCACGAGGGCTCAAGTCCCACGTTGAAGGAGTGACGACCTGATAGCTGTCGATACGGCCACCCTTGATGTTGATGAAGTGGCCGAGGGCGCCACGAGGGGCCTCCCACAGACCAGCACCAGAAGCATGGCTTGTGACCGAATAAGGCTCGAACAGATCAGCTGTTCCACCCTTCTTGGCCTCGACCAGCTCGTTGCACCACTCAAGTGTCCAGTCGCTGACGACCGCACACTCAAGGTTACGGGCAGCAACACGACCGAGCAGGGATACGAGCACTTCGGGATGACCCGCAGCGCCCAGTGCACCAAGAGCAGTATCGACGATCGACTTGACCGCTGCGTTGTTGTCGCCACCGGTCACATAAGCAACGATCATACGAGACAGCGGGCCGACTTCCATCGGCTTGCCATCGTAGCGTGGCGCCTTGCCCCAGGAATACTGGCCGTCTAGGTTATAGCTCTGGTCATTCCAGGAGTCGATAGCCTTGGTCTCGCCATTCTGCGGATTCAGGCCGGTCGGTGACGTGTACCAACTGTGCTCAACGTACTCTTTGACCTTGGACACGTCGGCTTTTTCGACGGTCGTAAGATCAGAAGCGCGTACGATACCAGCAGGCATGTAGCGATTCTCATGAACAAGATCCTTGCGATCGAAAACGCCCCAGGCCAGGAAGTTGCCGCAGCCACCGCCATACTCCAATGCGCCCTTATAGAAAGGAGCGATCGCCAGGGTGTCAGGGATCATAGTGCCATGGACCCAGTCATTGAGTTTCTTAAAGCGATAGAGCACGTCAGCGATACGATCATCGTTGGGGCTCCAGGCAGTACCACCAGCAACCGAAGTCATCGGATGCGGGAACTTGCCGCCGATAAGCGCGATGATCCGCGCAGCCTCTGCCTGCATCTCGATAGCCTCAAGATAGTGCGCTACCGCAATTAAATGCAGTTCGGGCGGCATAGGAGCATACAGCGCAGCCGCCTTGGCAGCTTCAGCTGGATCCAGTGGATTGTAGCCCCACCAGCCGTTCGAGAAGATCGAGAGGTCGGTGACGGGATTGCTCGCGCCTTTGACAAGATTCTCCAGGCGTTTTTTGACCGCGCCGAAGTCAGAGGTACCGGTACCAGCTTGTACAGCCAGTGCATAGGTGTCTGCGACATTAGCTTGAAGAGCCTGGGCCGGATCGACATAGTCGAGCGCAGCCAGGGTATAGAACCACAGAATATGACTGTGGATGTACTCAGCGCCCTCAAGCAGGTTGCGAACTAAGCGTGCGCCGTTGGGGATCTTAATCTCCAAAGCGTTCTCAACGCTCATGCTGGAGGCATGGCCGTGAGAGGTCGGGCATACGCCGCAGATACGCATCGTGATGTAATGAGCATCCTCAGGAGCACGCCCCTGCAGAACGGTCTCCATACCACGATAGTTCGTTGAGGAGACCCACGCATCTTTGATGACGCCGTTCTCTGAAACAGCTTCGATACGCAGGTGACCCTCGATACGAGTCAGCGGATCGATAACCACATTCGTACTAGGCATCTGCACTCCCTCCCTTCTTCATTCTCTTGGCATCGTACTCTTTCATGTCCTCGTTCTTAAGCGTTGAGTTCTTGCCGATACGATGCGTAGCTTTACTGGCAAGCGCATGAGCGCCAATACCGACGACGACTACGCCGCCGAGTGCCGCCATGCCCTTGGCAACGCCGATACCACCTGGTCCACCGATTGAACCAACATGGACGCGGCGCATACGTGAGCGGAACGGAGTGTTGTTATCAACCCAGTTGAAGTTACCGCAGCCGATGCACGGACCGCCCGAGGCAACACACCAGGAGATATTGTCGTTCCAACGCAGCTTGCTGCAATGACGATAGGTCTGGGGGCCTTTGCAACCTAACGCATACAGACAATAGTTGTCAGCTTCTTCCTGGCTACCGAACTGATAAACGAACTCGCCATTCTCGAAGTGACCACGACGCTCGCAGTTATCATGAATGGTTGAACCATACAGATACTTCGGGCGATTCTGCCGATCGAGACCAGCGACCACTTTGTCCACGCCACCCGTCATGAGTGCATCCACAACGACCGCAATGATCTCAAGCGGATTGACGGGGCAACCGGGAAGATTGACGACTGGCGTCTTGATACCCTTGCCGTCGAGATAAGGCTTGACGCCTGTTCCGCCAGCTGGGTTCGGATATGCACGCGTCCAACCACCGTCGACCGCGCAGGAACCAACCGCCACGATAGCGAGCGCGTTGGTCGCGAAGGACACCAGGGAATCCTGGAAGGGCTCCCCTGCAATGCGCAGGAAGTTACCATCAATACCCGTTGTGACTGCGCCTTCGCAGATCAGGATGTACTTGCCCTTGTTGGCCTGAGCAAAGTCCTCACCTGCTTTTTCGGCATACTCGCCAGTAGCCATCTGAACTGTCTCGATCTTAGGCAGAGACAAGATGTCCAGAACGATGTCGGCAACGTTTGGATCCGTTGCCTGTGCGATAGATTCAGTGCAGCCCGTACAAGCTGCGCCATTAATCCAGAGCGCGGGTTGCAGACCGGATTCAGCCGCGCCTGCGATTGCGGCGCCAATCTGCGGGACCGCCGTCTGTGAAAGCCCCATGACCGCCGCAAGTGTGCCGCAGAACTTCAAGAAGTCACGACGCGTAATGCCGCGGGCAGCAAGGCGCCCATAGAGATCAGTCGCTTCTGCCATGCCATACACCTCCTTGTGTATTTCAATCAGGATACACCCTCTTCACAAGTACAGCCCTTTGGCCCCACAGACTCGCCTGTGTATCGGATGTATCATTTCCATATCTATTGTGAAACAACCAGTTTGATTTGTATAATCAGTTTTACTTATAGTTATCAACAGGATTCATAATATCTGAGAATGTCTCCACTAAGTCACTACGGAGCAGCCTGATATACACACAATTATGCAGAAATCGCAAAATCTTTTGTAAAGATATAAATAAGAAAAATGTTAGCGCGAGTGGTTTTCCCCTCCCGCAAACGGTGCGCGCGAGCAGCTGTGTGAAAGCCTACGGCAAAGGGATCGTTTTCAGTAGTGGCGGAGCCGTGAGGGAATCAGTGTCTTGCTACGCAATCCACGAGACCTCGCTACGCTCGGCCCAAAACAGGCCACTGGCCTGTTTTGCCCTCTCGGGTTCGATTCCCCGAGATACCCAATCAGTAGTGGCGGAGCCGTGAGGGAATCGAACCCCCCCAAGAGGTTCTTCACCCCTCACAACGGTTTTGAAGACCGCACCGCCCACCAGGACGGCTCCGGCTCCGTTTCAGCGCTCCCTATTGTATCAAACACTCTTACTTGAGGAGCGCAGGCGGCGCAGGTCGCCCTCGCGGATCGTTACTCCGCGCGCGTCGAAGTACTCCAGCACGGGGATCGCGTACTTGCGGCTCACGCCAAGCACGTCGCGCAGCTCAGCGGCGCCCAGCCCTCCGGGCGTCGCTTGCAGCGCCTCAACCAAGCGCGTACGCGCACCCTCCAGTGCAGCCGGGGTGAAGTATAAGTCGCCACTCAGACGAACGAGCTCATGGTCGCGCGACAACTCTCCCAGGGCTTGTGCCAATAAGGAGCGCTGCGCTCCTAAGGCTGCCTGCAGGTCAGCGATGCTCTCCGGAGACAGGCCTTGGGGCTCCAGGCGCGCAAGGACGCGACTTCGCAGCTCGCCAAGCTGGCGCTGGACGCTTGCAGCCGCCCGCTTATGCGCGACCCTGCCCGCCTCGATCATCACCACGCCGCTGGCTGCCAATTGCTGCAGCAATGCGTCGAAGAACTCAGGCTCTGGACGCATGCGCACAGGCAACCGATCAAGAAGCGCACGCGAGGCAAGGTTGGCCTGCTGTGGATTGCTTTCGTGCCAGGCGAGCAAAGCCTGCTCGATGCATGCCAGCAACTGGTCGGCGTGTTCGACTGACAGATACGCAGTCTCAGGATTGGCGTCGCCCGCGCGAAGACGCGTGACCACACCCTCGTCAGTCTGGTCAAGCAGCACCGCCACCTCAGAACGCTCCAGGCCCAACTGGATTGCCAACTGGGCGCTCGTCACCGGTACTGCCACACTCTCCAGGGCAAGGCGCACCGCCTGGCTCGTATCACCCTGATAAAGCGCCTGGAGCAAGGCGTACTCGCCGGGCGCCAGGTGGGTACGAAGACGTGGCGCCGTATCAAGTACCACTCCCCCGCCGATGCTGTAGAGCGGATCACCCGCACGGATGATGAAGCGATCGCCGACGCGCATGGTCAGCGGCTCAAACAGGCGCAACTGGATGAAGCTTGACTGCCCGGGAACAAGCTCCCGCTTGCTGCTGAGGGCGCCCGCCGCGCTCCCCTCCTCCGCGCTCTCACGCTCCAACACCAGGAGCCGGGCCAGCACCTCACTGGTCCCGTGATGCAGATGCACCGTAGTGCCTGATCGCAGGGGAGCGGGATGCGCGGGATCAGCCAGGTAACTGAACTGTGCGTTGACGCACAGGGTCTGATGCAAGAGGCCCGGCGTGGCGATGACCATTCCACGGGCTATCTCGTCTTTTGAGGCGCCCACAATATTGAGCGCGACCCGCTGGCCGGCGCTCGCACGGTCAACTGGCTGGCCGTGTTCCTGGATCTGGCGGATCCGCAATTCAGCGCCGGGACCCACCAACTCCAGCTTATCGCCAGCTGCGACGGTTCCCTCCCATAGCGTCCCGGTGACCACCGTGCCTGCGCCCCCTATCGTAAAAACGCGGTCGATAGGAAGGCGCGCGACCCCCGTGGTATCACGACGTGGAAGTTCACTGGCAGCCTGCGCAAGAGCTGCGCGCAGCCCGTCAAGTCCTTCGCCCGTAACCGCAGAGACTGGCAAGATCGGCGCGCCCGCATAGGGCGTCTGCTCCAGAAGTGCTGCGACGTCTGCCGCCGCGAGCTCGGTGAGCTCGGCGCCCGCGCGATCGATCTTGGTGAGCGCGACCACAAGCTGGCACACCCCCAACAGCTGCAGAATGGAGAGATGCTCGCGCGTCTGCACCATCACGCCGTCGTCAGCAGCCACCACGAGCAGCGCGATATCGACGCCGGTCGCACCGGCCACCATGTGGCGGATGAACTTCTCATGGCCAGGTACGTCGACGACGCCCAGGCGGATCCCGCCCGGCAGGTCGAGCTCCGCGAAACCGAGCTCGATCGTGATCCCCCGCTCCTTTTCCTCCTTAAGGCGATCGGGGTCAGTACCGGTCAGCGCTTTGATGAGCGTTGATTTACCATGATCGATGTGCCCGGCAGTCCCAAGTACTCCCGCGTAGCGTCCAGCCTGGGGCATGGGCGTTACCCAGCCAGTTCGGCGAACAGGGTCGCGAGCTCGGGTACCAACAGCTCGATATCATCATCGGAGAGCGTGCGTACATCAAAGAGCAGACGCTCTTCATGAACGCGCGCGACTACTGGCACGGGCAGCGCGCGCAGGCGTTGCTCCAACGCTGCGGTCGAGACTTTCTCGGTGGCCAGCGCCACGACAGCCGTCGGGATCTCGGCGCCCGGAAGCGAGCCACCACCCGCCAGGCTCATCTCACCGCAGACCTCGAGGTTCAGCGCGGGGCCAAGCCCGCTGCTGTCGGCCGCCTCGCGCAGGGCGGCAGCAAGTTGTTCGGCCTGTTGGCGACACCGCTCCATTGGCATCGTCAGGGCGCGCAGGGTTGGGATCAAGTTCACGGCTGTTGCAGGATCACGATACAGGCGCAGGGTCGCTTCGAGTGCCGCCAAGGTCATCTTGTCAAGGCGCAGCGCACGCGCCAGCGGGTGGCTTCGCAAGCGTGCGAGCACGCTCCGTTTGCCGCAGATGATACCGGCCTGAGGCCCGCCCAGCAACTTGTCCCCCGAAAACGTCACGACGTCAGCGCCAACTGCAAGGCTTTCCTGGACCGTCGGTTCAGCAGGCAATCCGTAAGCTGAGAGATCCAGCAGCACGCCGCTGCCCAGGTCCTCGACCACAGGAACTCCCCGCTCTGCCCCCAGCGCTACCAGGTCGACCAGGCTGACCTCTTCAGTAAAACCGACCAACTGATAGTTCGAGGTATGAGCCTTAAACAGAAGACCAGTGCGATCCCCGACGGCATGAGCGTAGTCGCTGAGATGGGTTTTATTCGTCGTGCCGACCTCGACCATGACCGTCCCGGAAGCCGCCATGATATCCGGGATGCGGAAGCTCCCGCCGATCTCGACCAGCTGCCCTCGTGAGACGATCGTCTTTTTGCCCGCTGCCAGGGCTGCCAGCGTCAGAAGGACGGCGGCAGCGTTATTGTTGACCGCCAGCGCAGCCTCGGCGCCTGTAATCTCACAGATGAGAGATTCGACATGATCCCCGCGATGCCCACGCTCACCTGCGGCGATGTCATATTCCAGGTTGGTATAGCCCTGGCTGGTAGCGATGACTTCCTCAAGCGCGCTCTCCGGGAGCACCGAGCGGCCCAGGTTTGTGTGGATCACGATGCCCGTCGCGTTGATCACGCGGCGCAGGGAGGGCTGCTGGGCAGCGGCGACAGCCGCCCTGACGCTGGCGGTGACCTCATCGAGCACGACCGGCTCTGAGCGCTTGCCCTGGGCGATCGCGCTCCGCAGCGCCTCCAGTTCCTCGCGCGCGCAACGCAGAACCAGATCGCGTGGCAGTTCACCGGTGGCGATCACGTCCGCTATCCCGTCCGCACCCAGGATCTCGTCAATATTGGGGAGCGAGCGGTACAACGCGCTCATATCTCCAGGAGTCATACTCAAAAGGTGCGCCTTTCTCATCGGATGCCGTCGCTTATTATTTTATCGCATGATACCGCTACGGAACTGCTTTTCGCTGTAGGGCGGCCAGATGCGGTACAATATCTTTAATAACAAATGCTTATACAAACAATAGGAGAAGCTTTGAACAACACCTTGTTAAAAACCTACCTGGCAGTATTGAGTTGCGGCTCGTTCTCTTCCGCCGCAACCTTTCTGGGTATCAGTCAACCGGCAGTCACGATGCAGATCCACAACCTGGAAGAAGAGCTGGGCTACAACTTGCTTGACCGCCAATATCGCCGCATCACCCTGACCGAAGCCGGGCAGCTTCTCAAGGACTACGCCGAGCGGGCCCTTGATGAGGAGCAGGACATCCTCGCTGACCTGGCCGCGCTCTCCGAAGAGGTTAGCGGGACTTTGACCATCGCCTGCTCGACCACACCGGGCAACTATCTTATCCCCGGCCTCCTGGGCGAGTTCCTGCGGCAGTTCCCGCTGGTAAAACCCCACCTGATGATCTCCAGTTCCCAGGAGGTAGCCCGGATCATCGACACCTGCGAGGCAGACCTGGGTATCACAGGAGCCCAAGTCAAGGGATATCGCATCAACTATGAGATCTGTGGACATGATGAGTTGGTGCCGATCGCGCCGCCGACCTCGCGTATCGAGACACTCTCCAGCCTGTCCCTTTCTGACCTGCGCTCATGGCCCTGGATACTGCGCAGCTCAGAATCCGGCACTCAGCTGGCTATCCGCGAACTCATGGCAGACCAGAAGGTCTCCCCTGACGATCTGCGCTGCCTGCTTGAACTCGATAGCCCAGAGGCGATCATCAGCGCTGTTGAAGGTGGGCTGGGTATTGCGATCGTCAGCCGTTCTGCAGCAGAGAAGGCGCTCTGGCTTGGTACGGTCGTTGAGCTACCCGTCGCTTCAAGGCCCTGGAAGCGTGGCCTGTACCTTGCCCGTCCACGCATGACCCCGACCCGGGCAGCGGAGGCTTTCGCCGCGTATCTCAACGAGCATCTGGAATAAGACAAGCGCACTTAAATCAAAAAACGGCGCCATCTGAGCAGGCGGTCGCGGTGCGTAGTTTGTAAGCCTCTGTAACGTGAAATGAACGCCATCTGACAAGGCACCGGCGGGCGTATGCGTATAAGCATACTCAAGCCCGCCGGTAACAAAGTCAGATGGTGTTCAGGCACGTTACAGCTGGTAGTGGATGCCTTTCTGCACATGACAAGCTTCGCAGTCCGCCTTGGTGTGGCAGGTGTAGCAGGTGTTAACTGTTCCGATCGGCGCAACCGGCCACGCAAAGTTATCGCTTGCCGCAGACCCGGTACCCTTGCCCGCAGCAAGGTTATCGAGATCCTTCTGGACGCTTGCTGGCGTCGGCGCTTGCTGGCCCGTCTCCTTCTCAGTCTCATTGACCTTCATTACCTGTTCGATGAAGAGCTTGCCATGGGTCTGCTGGAAGTTCGCCGTGTGATCACTCGGCTTAAGCGTAGCAATATCAGTCTGAGTGTGGCATACGTTGCACTGTCCTGACGCAACAGCGTCCTTATCCAGACTGTGGCAGCGGAAGCAACCATCCATCGTCAGGTAATTGGGATGCTGGTACGCTTTCTCGCCTGTCTTAGGCTGGACGCCCTTGAGCGCCAGGCCATCCTCGTTATGCCCCACGCGATTGTGACAGAACGTACAGCGGATCTTCATCTCTGAGTGCGTTGAATGATCAAAGATGATCCCACTACTGCTTGTCACCGGACGCGTTTGCATGTCATGGCACTGGGTGCACTGGGTGTCAGGGAACTCTTCGCTGGAAAGAGAAACCTTGCTCAAAGGATTCAGCGGAACCTCGAACGTATTCGCAAACGTCAGGGGGAGCTCGCCAATCGCTGAGTGGACTTTATGATAGAGGAAAATGATCGGGTTAGCGTTCGCTGGCAGATGGCACGCGAGGCAGGATACCTGGTTGTGAGTGCCCCGGTCATACGCGGCTACTGCGTCATCCTGAACCTTATGGCAGCCTTCAGCGCAGAACCAATAGCTTGAGGTCGCAGCGATAGCGACGGTCACGAACACCAGCAATACGACCAGAACGACTCCGGCCCAAATGATCGCACGCGGACGCGTGACAGGATTACGGAACGCCTCAATTGGATGCCATGCCATCGGGACACACCCTTCTCTTTCAAGCGAGCGCCACAGAGCGCCCGCGCAGACTTACCATCCTTGATTTTAACTGAGTCGCGCCCCTATCGCAAGCAAAAAAGAACAGATAAGAATGACAGGGCAGCCAGTAAATGTGAGAATACGCGCTTAGCGTGGGCGACAAGCGCCGGCGTAACTACCAGTAAACACCGGATCATACCTGACCACAGTACCGGTATAAGGCGCGTCGATCATCATGCCCCCGCCAACGTAAAGCCCTACGTGGTGAATGGGGGATCCGAAGAACACCAGGTCACCTGGCTGAAGGTCGCCGCGGCTCACTCGCGCGCCGCAGTTGATCTGCGCGCGCGAACTATGCGGAAGCGAAATGCCGACCTGGCGATACACGAACATCGTGAAGCCGGAGCAATCAAACGTATTCGGCCCCGAGGCTGCCCACACATAGGGCGCGCCCAGATAGCGTTTCGCAATAGAGACCACATTGCCGTTAGGTTGATAACTGGGCGCTGGGAAGGTCTTGTTGCTGTTGAGATAACTGGAGGATGCTGCCAGGCGCTGGGACTCAGCAAGCTGTTGGGCCTGCAGCACGGCAATCTCGCTGGTGATACCAGCAAGCTTGCTCTGCATGTCGACCTTGTCCTTCTCAACACCATCTCTGATCTGCTTCATGTTGTCAGCAGAAGCCTTGGCCTGTTTCGCGTTAGCGTCAAGTTTTGTCTGAAGGCTCGCGGTTTCGCTGCGCAGTTGTTTCAACTCGGCGCTGGTGGACGCATCCTGTTGGTTCATCTGAGTCAGGAAATCCCAGAGCTGAGCGAATTGCTGGAAATCCGACGCGCCAAAGAGCACATCTGCGAACCCGGTCGGTCCGCTGCGATACATCTCAGTCGCACGATCATTGAGGTGGCTCTGAACGACCTTCAAGCGTGCGGTGGTCTTGTTCAGTTTGGACTGATTGGTCTGCTGCTCGGAGCGCGCCTGGTTCAGTTTCTGTTGCGCGTTATAGTAATTGTCACTGGCTGAGTCGAGCCGGGCTTGTATCGTCTCGATCTGTTTCTGAACCGCTGCAGCTTCGGCTTGCTTCGACGCGACGGGCGTGGCTGACACCACCTGTGGGAAACATAATGCAGTACTCAGCAAAAAAGCGCACAGGACACTCAGCGCCCGCTTAATCGTGATCCTGCATGTTGTGTTTCTGTTTTTCATACTTCTCCCGCGTCCGCCCGTTCATAACTAATCTATTCTCTCAAGAAAATGAGAATTAACATACACTGTTTACAATAATAACAAAACTCGTAACGGTCTGACGTTACAACCCAGCTACAAGATCAGCTGCCTGCCTACTGCTGGCAGATCACATCCAAGATGACCGCCGCGATATGTTGATACCCCTGTTGCGAATCGCGCATACCGATGTCACGCGGCAACGGTATCACCAGGTCGCGATCCCCCGTTACGATAACGTCCTTTGCGGTGCTGGACAGCCGCACCCTCAAAAGAGGTACCAGTGACGCTTCTTCACCCTGTTGAGTCAGACGCGCCCCATATTGTTGTGCCTGAACTTGCGGAAGCTCCCCGGAGTCGCTTGGCAGGCCTGCGCACAGCTTTGTCGCCGATGCGGCAGGCGCCCCAGGCTCTGAATATTCATCTGCCGGGCTGTCATCACGCAGCACGGTGACCTGGGCCTGCCCGTGCGCCGCCTGGGCCAGGTTCGCGACCCGGCGAGCAATGCGATAGGCATTTCCGTCTGTTGCCACCAGTTCAAGCGCCGTATCAGCCAAGAACGCGTTACGGCGTCGTGGACGGCCGGCAGCCGCCGAATGCGTCGGGACGCTCTTGCCGCCCCAGATATGATGCAACGCCATCAAGGCGTCAAAGGTCGCAGCCCCCACGACACTGTCAGGTTCGAGCGCGCTATTGGCCTGGAACTCGCTGACCGCACGCTCAGTAAAAGCGCCGAAGATCGCGTCGACCGAGCCGCAGTAGAACCCAAGCGTGTTGAGTATTTCCTGAAGTTGGGCGACATCATTGCCATGAAAGTAAGGCGCGCGCAGATACAAAAGCCGGTCACCAAAAGCGAAGCTGCTGTCGACCAGGGTCGACCAGGTCCGGTCATCGACAATGCCAGTCACGGGCAGGTCAGAGACCTCCTGAAAATGAGCGATTGCTTCCTGGGTGTCGATCTGAAAGTCGCCATCGACGCCACTCGAACCCAGGCTGTAACCCAGGAACAGCAGGCGTCGCTGTATATCCTCGACCGCTGGACCACGATCGCCTATCGATATCGTCTTCATCGTCATACGTAGTTTCCCCGAAGGGACCAGGAAAAAGCGCCCGGAAACGATTGCGCCAGCATGGCGCCTTCCGTCTTCTGCGCGGCTCTTCGCGCCCCATCGCCTCTCTATTCTATACTATAGAGTGCCCGATACTGCTTATGATGAAACGAGTTTGAGAACATGTCCCACATCCACATACCTGATGGAGTCCTTCCTGTATGGCTCTGGACGTGTGGGTGGGCTGTCGCAATCATCTGGGTCATGGTCGTCTGCACGGTGGGCCGCAAGCATTGGGACCTGCGGCGCAAAGTACCCCTGGTCGGCATCTGCGCCGCCTTGATGGTCATCGCGATGGCGCTGGAGATCGCGCCACTTGATTACCACTTAAACCTCAGCGTCATCACCGGGATCATCCTGGGGCCGATCCTGGCGCCTTTGGCTGCGCTCATCACTGAGACCTTCCTCGCGCTGGTAGGACACGGAGGTGTGACCGTCATTGGCCTGAACACCCTCGTACTCTCGATCGAGATGATCGCAGGTTGGGCGCTGTTCGCAGGCCTTCGCATTGTCCTAAGAAGGGTGATCAGAAACATCCGGACCCGCACAGCCGTCTCCGGAGCGATCGCGACCGTACTGGCACTGGCGCTTGCTACCTCCCTGACTGTAGGGGTAGTCGCTTTGGCAACGCCTGCGCTCAGTGCGCGGCGGGCGGAGGCACAGGCGGGCGCCAGTACCACCGCGCAGGCGCGCCAGGCAGCCTCCGACAGCGCCGACCAGCTCTCGCTTTCGACCTTCATCGCTGTGGTCGCGGTGTTGGGGCCCTTTGGCTGGGCGATCGAGGCGAGCGTGACCAGCGTGGCCCTGGTCTATCTGCAGCGGCTGCGCCCCGGGACGCTCGGTAGCAACGGGAGCAAAAAGGGAGCAGCTGACGAAACGGCGCCTGACCCCCTTCTGTCATCTGAGGAGGCGCCTGATGCGGTTGGCTGACATCGATCGAAGCGCGACCGCCACGCCTGGTGGGTGGCTCCACCGCACTCCCGTAGCCATCAAGCTCCTGGGACTTGCCGCCGTGATCACCGGCGCGATCATCAGCTGGAACCCGTGGGTGCTTGCGGGGCTGTCCGCGCTGGTGCTGGGCCTCGGGCTGTCTGCGCGGCTGCGCCCCCGGTTGCTGATCAGCCTGGCAGCCTACCCGCTCATCTTCTCTATCCTGCTGGCAATCTCTCTGCGTCCTGGTTGGACACTGACCGCAGTCCTGCTGCTCAAAACCTTCAGCACGGCGCTTGCCGCTGTCAGTCTGGTGCTTTCGACCCCCTATCCGCGAATCTTTGCCCTGACCGGGCGCATTTTACCCCAGCTGCTCAACGACTCGTTGCTTATGGCCTATCGCAGCCTGTTCATCTTAGGGGAACTGCTCGGCAACCTGCTTACCGCGCTGCGGCTGCGGGGCGGGCTGTCCTGGCGCCATCCGCTCGCCCTGATGCGTAACCTCGGCGGTTTGTTCGGGGCGCTCATGGTGATGGCGCTCGACCTGGCCGAACACGACTATGAAGTGCTCGGCCTGCGTGGCTACGATGGAGACTTGCGTATCGACACGAAAGGAAATGCGTGATGGACGTCCCACGCACTGCAACGGGAGCGCCTGACTGCGCGCTCTGCCAGAAACACCTGCATCGCCACGGGCCTCACCCGGCCGACATCGCCTACGTCAGCTGTGTGCTGCATAGCTTTGATGATGGGACCGCGGTGCACCTGTGTGGGCTTGACTTTTGCGCGCACAAGGGCGAGCGGACCGTGCTCCTGGGACCCAATGGCGCCGGCAAATCCACGCTTCTTGCTCACTTATTGGGTCTGTTGAAGTCCGACGAGGGCGTCGTGCGCGTTTTCGGCGTTGACCCGCATCAGGAGTGGCGCACGATCCGCCAGCGCATCGGCGTGGTGCTGCAAAACGTCGACGTCCAGCTCATCATGCCGACTGTCTATGACGACGTCTGCTTCTCTGCGCGCCAGTACGGTTGGGAGCGGGAGCAGATCGAGCTAGCAGCTACCGAGATCATGGCGCGGTTAGGCATCACCGAGCTGGCCGGGCGCACCCCCCAGAGCCTCTCGGGCGGCGAGAAGCGCAAGGTCGCGTTAGCTGGCGCGCTATTGACGCGCCCCGAACTCCTGATCCTGGACGAGGCCTTCGAGGGGTTGGACCCCGCGTCACGGCGCGAGATCGTCGACCTGCTGGCAGAGCTCTCACGCGAAGACGGAGTGAGCATCGTGCTGACGACCCATGACATCGACGCCGTAGCCGAGATTGCTGATTACTGCTATGTACTGCGCGCTGGCGGCGAGATCGTCCTGTCTGGCACGCCGGCGGAGATCTTCGAGCACGCCGATCTGCTCGCGGCTTCTAACATCCGGCCGCCGATCCTGGCTGAATTGTTCGAGCGCCTGGAGAGCGCGGCGCGGCCTCTTACGGTCGATGAAGCAGTCACGGCGTTATCAGGACCGGGGCAGCATGGTAAAATCTGAAACGTCGCTTTCAAGCGAGTACCCTGCGGCTAAAGGAGGCAAGCGTTGAGCTTCGAGCTCTATCTCAAACGCAATCAACTCAAGATGAACCGGCTCGTCACGAGCTTCTATGAGAAGCGCGGGGACAGTGACATCAATAAGTACCTGTATGCTCCTTTGGAGCGCTACAGCCATAACGCGGGCAAGCGGCACCGCCCGCTCATCTGCCTGATCGCCTGCGAGGCGGTCGGCGGCGACCCGCGCAGCGCGGAGTGCTCCGCTGCGGCCATCGAGCACTTCCACACGGCAGCGCTGATCCATGACGACATCCAGGATGAAGCCCAGACCCGCCGCGGCGAACCCTGCTTCCATGTGAGCGAGGGCGTCGCGCTGGCGATCAACGCGGGCGACCTTGCGTTGTCGCAGGTCACGGGAGCGGTGGTCAACGATCCCCTGCTTGATGACGCAACAAAGATCCGCGTGCTGGGAGAGCTGGTCGAGATGACCAACCGCACGATCGAGGGCCAGGCGCTCGACATCGGCTGGGTGCGCGATAACCGCTTCGACATCCGCGTCGAGGACTACCTGATGATGGCCAACCACAAGACCGCCTACTACAGTGGCGCGGTTCCTTTGGCCGTGGGCGCGATCATCGGGGGCGCCGATGAGAGCGTTATCGAGGCGCTGCGTGACTTTGGCATGGCCACCGGCCTGGCCTTCCAGATCCAGGACGACATCATCAATGTGAGCGGCGATGACCGCAGCAAGGACTTCCGCGGCGACATCACCGAGGGCAAGCGCACCCTGATCGCGATCCACGCGCTCAACCACAGCGAGGGGGCCGCGCGCGACCGGCTTCTGGAGATACTTCAGGCTCACACGAGTGATGCGGCCGAGTTGGCCGAGGCAGTCGCGCTGATGGAAGCCACGGGCTCGGTTGCCTTCGCCTCCGGCTACGCCCTGGCGCTGGTCACTGACGCGAAGGCGAAGTTGGACAGCGTGCTACCCGAGAGCAAGGCGAAAGACCTGCTGCTCTCAATGGCCGATTTCTTTGTCGCGCGGCATAGCTGATTATCAATGGGCGCCCCGGATAGCGAGAGAGCGCAAGCAGCTCTCAAGCTATTGAGCGAACTTACTAAAGGCAAACGATCCGGAGAAGAAGAGGGTTGGCTTTCTCTTGAGGAAGTTGAGCCGGATCTTGGAGTTAACTCCAGGTCAGTTTAAGCGTTTTCTTGCTGCGTGCGCAGTCGGCCAAATATAGATTTATCAGGTTTTGATAGGGCATGCCAGTCGCACTTGCCTGAGTCTTGAAGTAGTCGATGATATCATCGTCGAGTCGTATCGTTATCTGACGACGCAGTTTTTTTGTATAAGGATTCGGTCGCGCTTGTGAAAAATCATACTCTGTTCTCATATCAATGCCCTCCTTTATATGCTCGGCTCTCATTCGTGGTAGCTTTTCGCGCAGAGATTATACGAATAACCTCATCACGCTCGCGATAGCAATGACAGACCACCAGAAGCCGCAGCTTCTGACTTATGCCCAAGATGATGAAACGATCCTCACTTTCCGAATGCGCCGGATCGTCTATCACACGAGCACTGGGATCATAGAAAACCGTCCGTGCTTCATCGAACGCAACACCATGCTTTGCAATGTTGCTCTGGTTCTTCGTTTCATCCCACTTAAATCGTATCGCTTTCATAATTATACAATAATGCTAATGTAGTGAAATGTCCAGAGAAATAGCCGCACTAATTTTTTACTCCATCTTATGAAGCGCCGCGCCGCACTCTTTGCAGAACTTCCCTTCGTGCGGATTCTGAGCGCCGCACTGCGAGCAATAGATCTGAGCTGCTGGCGCTGCTACTCCCTGCTGCACAGTAACCGGCTTGATTTGCTGCACGGCGCCCGACGCTACTTGGGGAGCAACGGTATTTGTCGCCAGGCTT
>Ga0123354_10000227_pt1 | contig 49923 bp, 27 predicted proteins | sample TergutLab28metaG_2_FD_97872 | JGI IMG/M metagenome (GOLD analysis project Ga0123354, IMG submission 97872) | Labiotermes labralis P4 segment gut microbial communities from Petit-Saut dam, French Guiana - Lab288 P4 | ecosystem: Host-associated > Arthropoda: Insects > Digestive system > Gut ... | reverse complement strand
GTCAATGACTCATGTTCCCGGTCCCTCCCAAAACTGACATAAATAATATAATAGGCATTATTGTGTTTATAGCTCTGCAATAAATGCTGTGAGTGTAAAAACAGCAATTTTATAAACATACATTAATTAAATGCAATATACAGTAACCAAACCACATTTAATGAAACGAAAAATTACATTTTGTGTGTTAACTTTGATATTTTCAAGGCCCAGAAAGAAAGTTTCTGTAAGCACCACTGTCAGGCCCTTTCATTTATCTTTTTTGGCAGGGCGTAATGCAGTGCTTTTACTTTTCTGATAAAGTCCCTGGTAGAGGATCTTGCTTTTTTTTTAAGCAACATTTTCACATTCACTTGGCTTCACTGCACTTCTCCTACTAGATATGGCAGCTCTTATTATAGTAATTTAATCAGTCTTGTCCCTGATTGGCTTAGATGGTAGATAGGGATAGCTCTCATCTCTGATTGGCTGTGCTGATTCTTTACACTACAGCTGGTATTTATAGTTGCGCCTTTTTTAAAAATCCTTATTTTTTATATTTTTGGCCTTCCATTTTCAAAACCGTTGTTACTGTGAATCATCACAAAAAAAAAAAACTGTCGCAAACCGAGGGCTACCTGTACACCAAAATACTACAGAAGATCTGAAGCTAATTCATTACCTTGTACACAACAGCCCGCCCCTTCTCCCTACCCTAAGTCAGATGAACCCAGTCTGCACCCTAGCATCCTGAACTGATTGGTGGCAAGTACTTCCCAAATTTACTGCGCTTTTAATTATCTTCATGGTTGAAATTCTGAACTGTTACTGTAATTCCCACATATCTGAACTTTGCCATATTTTTTATGGATTTATTAGCAGCAAAATTTGGAAAATGAGATTAACAGCACTTGTCTATATGCATGCTACTTCAATGGAGATTTTTCATCAGAGTACACTATTATCAACCCACCCCAAAAGAAGGGTGTGGAGAAGGAGATATGTTACGAAAATTCTACATGGATTCCCTGGAAGAGACACTATGTGCAAATATAAAAAATTAGCTACAATATGTCCACCAAACAGAACAGTATGGACTTTGGAAACATTTTAAATCCACTCAACATGAGGCAAACATGAACCTGATGTAAATGCTCAAACCAAATACTTCCTGCCAGTGAGACAAGTGTTACATAACGTTTATTATTACATTAATTTATTAGTAGCAGCAGCAGTAGCAGTAGTAGTATAGAAGGAGGAGGTGTAGGAAGGAGAAGACATGAACATGTGGCTAAGCAAGGTATGAGAACGATGTGGTGAATATGGGAATGTGGTATGTGACACTGACAAGTCGGATTATATAGATGAAAGTAAGGAAAACTTGAGACCTCCCTTTGTAAACTCCACTCAGGATGTGGACCAACATACCCCAACATATGGTGGTATAAAAATCCAGTGTTACTTCATGACAAAAGGAAAAACTAACACTTTCCCTCCATTTTTGTGACTGTGCAGTGTGTGTAAAGCATGTAATGCATGTGGTAGAGAGTATCATGATCCAAGTCATTTCTGATTACTTTTCTTTCCATTATACACCAATATCAAATATTTAATTACTAGTGTTCAATACTGCTGATTAAATTCTAATGCCATATGAAGGTATACAATTTATGCTGTAAATGAACATATCTATACATACTACAAATGTTTTATGATTTGGTTACAGTTGGGCCATTAACAACCCTGTAACCTAACATGGAGTGGCAGTCATGTGCACTACATGTTGCAAAGCATACACTTGTATTCCACTTTCACGCAGTGAAACACTGTGATAAAAGCATGAACTTTACTTGCCTACTGAGCCTGTGATACATATCACAAATAGGTCAACCCAACAGTCTTTCTACATCTATTTTTACCATGTTTCCCTCTGTGGTCACATTTTTATATCTCACAGCAAGGGGGGACAAACTGCATGCTAGAACAGCTTACTTACCACTCATAGCCTGAATTCAATGATGCTCATTAAGTTTAAAGTCACCTGTAGTAATAAAGATTTGTAAAGAGCAAAACTTATCGGCTACCATTTCTCAGTTTCATTGGTTGGTTATTTTGAATAAAAAATTTTATTCTGCAATAGTGAGCCCCACTCATGGGCATAGTAAAAAAGCTTAACAGTTATCTCATAACTAGTTCTCATTGATCTCTTTCAGAATGTCTTCGTCTGCCAAGGGATCCACTCAAACTGTCATGCCAAAATGTTTTACAAAACTTTGTCTGCCAAGACAAACTGCAACCATCCAAAGAGAAACACAAGACAGCAGGTCAAATTTTTGTGGAATCTACATTGACTGTATTCCCCTCACCCAACAATGATTGTTATGTGTACCAGCAATTTAAATTTTGCATAGAACCATTATTTGCAGATAATGCAAATGTGCGATTTTCACACAAGGTTTTGACACAATCACATGCCACAAAACATAACAGGATTTTCAGAAATGATTCCACTCTGTGTACAAATGGAGTCAACCTTAGGGTAAAAAAACAACTACTGTGGATGTAAAACATGAAACCTTACCCTCCTTGATTTAAATGCCATTATTTTAACACAACCCAACAAAATTTTCAGTAGTTCAATGAGCATACCCTATTTACAACAAAACAACTATACAAGGTAACAAAGATGATAAGATAGTTAGGCTAGCAGAACTCTGGTAGATTAAAAGATTCATAAAATATTAGTTATTACACTGAAAACACGGGAAATGCTAGAGTTGCAATGTCCCCTGATATTCCCAATTCTTGTGTACACGGAGGAATTCTGGTCTCTTTCACAGCTCATCCATAGCATACACTGGCCACCTGCCTGCATACACCAAATGAAAGTCAACTAGTTACCTACTAACAACACATGATGGCAATGACTTCAAAACATAGTAAGTATTTCTCTACAAAATTACATGGCAGCAAACCACACCCCTAAAGTCCACAATCTTCATATTCACCATCATGATAATCACCAATTTTACAATTAACACTGCTTGTAACAAGGATGATCCTGTAACACAATATACATGGATCACAGATCATTCTGCACTACTGCTAAACAAAGTAATCAGACCTATCTGAAGATCCAAAAATTATAGTATTATTGTCAGTTCCCTTATAATGGTCTGCACTGTACAATTCTTGAATCATCAAGAAATTGCTTACCTGTACATGAACACTACATATAAACGGGACTCACATACAGTTCACCAACAAATTAACGAGTTAAAAAACCCTTGCTGAGTTGCCTGGTAAAAATGGGGCAACACTAGTGTAAAACATAGCACAGTCACTTGTAAGTTGCTGAGAAATGAGACTTAATGAACAAATTCTAATGCCATTATTGCTCTCCATTTCTTGTTCCTTTACAGTACAAAATTTACCAAATCACAGCTCTTGTACTGAGATACATCTGTATGAAATAATATATTAGAACCTAAACGTGTGTTAACAAATTCCTGGAGCAGTATTAGCTACATAACCACAACCTTGAACCAAACAGAAGTGCTGTTAATGGAAACAAGTTACTCTGCTTAAATCTGTTCCAATATAGTCTTCTTAGAAGAAGCAAATTATTTACAACCGAAAACGGTGAATACAGTCAAACCTAGAAATCTCAAAACAAGTGACCTTTTGGGTACAGCTTTGTGTTCATCGCAACAAAACAGCGCTTTGAAGACCACACGCATCATTTGTCATGCGATGCTGCTGTAAAAGAGATTTAAAATTATAAACTAGAGAAAAGTCTGAAACTTCAGAGGCCAAAGAATGATAATTCCTCAGTGGTATAAAAATCAATAGCGATAAAATGGCAGATACGGAAGATTCCATGTTTTTATCGGGGTGCATGACAAACCCTTGCTATACACATAGCTACGCTTTTTGTCATTCTAAATATCAATGTCATAATGACTGACACTGTCCTTGGCCTATTTGTCAAAATTTTAATGAGTGTAAGGTCAGTTTCCATATCCCCGAAATTGAATCGCCATTTACGTAACAAACATGAAATGTACTCACCCCATAAACCAGTCCACGGTGTCGCGGAGATATTCGGGTAACCTATCCAGCTTGGAAGATTATTCAAATATCAACACAAACCGATTAAACTTTAATAATTTTGACTAGAACTCCCACAGCTAATCACACAAAAATCAAACATGGCGACTTAAACCTCTGGAACCAATTCCCCCATAATCCACTATGCAAAGACAAACAGCGCATGGCCAACCAAATAAACGAAAAACATGATTTAAACATTATTCCGGTAATACCCGGGAGGGATATGACACACATTTATTCCCAAAGGTACACGTTTGGACAAGTTGCAACGATGTACTTTTGAGTGTGCAAAACGCATCAGTTGCTGTTAGTCTATAGAAATTCTGCCCTTTGTCGGAAACTCACATCAGAGAAAAATGCGTCAGCGACCTACATGCTTTTCCACACGCTAAACAATTTCCGTTTCGAAGCATGTGGAACCTATTTTCCTCGAAATATTTACCCCTTTATAATATTACAAGTGTTTATCCATCGTTCTTTACACTCATAAATATGCGATTATATGCCGATTGATCAGCATAACTAGCCCAATTCCTACAATAATTTCTAAGCTTGCAGCTGAAATGCAAGATTGTTGAATGAGTTAAATCGGCAACTCAATATAGCCCTCAGATAATTCAGAACCAGTAATCTATCATGCTAAAGTAAGCCAAAGGAAGATGGGTGCGTGATATTGTTGTGCTTGTAAATGTAGCTGCTTGCTGCGATGTTCCAAAACATTCAACGCTGTGCATATCTAATCTCACGTTGTATTTATTCATTTTGCAGCAATCACGTACCTGAATAAGAAAATTTAGACACGGAATTTTCGTTTTCACATTTCATGCAATCGCCCTTTTAAATTAGCTTCACATGACACAGCATTATTATGTAGTCTAAATAACGAATTCTCAAACATTATTCTAGTGTTTCTGCTTCAATCAACAATCTTAGTTCTGTAGAGAAATTGCTCCCCACTCAAACACTTCTTGAATGCCCAACATGTTCTGTGCGGTCATTCACAACAGACACCATTCTGAAGTATTATGTAACTGAAAAAGTTAGTGGACTCGATCTTGAATATTTTGATCCAAGATGGAATAGCTCATCCTTCCATACTGAATTACACATTATCTGTAGATGCCTGTAAAAAATCAAATGGCTTCCTGCATCAGGCACAGCACCAAAAGCCAGTTATTGTAGGGATTGTTTTAAGCTTAGTTTACTCTCTTTGCAAACTACACACATACTTCATCAATTAAGTAAATGCTTGTGAGCCCACCCCACAAATTTAATAATTTCAGACAAGACCTGTATTTCAATTACCTGCACAGTCACGTAATTACTCAAAATAACACACACTGGTGTCCAGATAATCACAGAATACACCGGGTGTCATGTGAGACAAAGTTGGATTACAGTGACCTGTTGGTGCAAGAGCAAATGGGCCCCATCTTGTTGGATACAATAAATTGGACAATTTCTCACACCATTCTTCGAAAGTTAAAGTGCAAGAAGGGGTATGGGTTTTTCCAGCAATGATTACATTAAAAATTTTTGGGACTGAATATCATTTTCTTTCATCCCTCCCATCCTATACAATATGCAATTTACATTAACTCAAGTAACATTTCTTTACATGGTAGGCCTCACAAACACCCATCCATACACAAAATCACTGCAGATAACCTCTTCTTAGTGACATTTTTCTATTGGAGGTATTCTGGGAAGATGCCTTGACAGTGCTGCCATCACCATGGTCACTTGGCATTATATGCATGGAAAATTTACCAGCAATGCTCTATAAATTCTGCCATTACATTTAAAATATCAGCCTTCCATCCTGTTTCCTGTACTTGATCAGGAGACTGAGAAGTGTGACACTGAGTAGCCTTCTCATTAATTTCACACATCTTCTCTACCATGTACACCTGCAAATATTCCTTACCAACACCACTCATGTGTTGGGTGATGTTGAATCACACATGCCTGCACCTACTTCTGTTCGTGTCTTCTGTATTACCATGGATTTAGCAGCAATTAATCATGTACTTCCTGTCACACAAATTGATGCTGCAAACAGGGCTACTAGCACAGTGCTCCTCCAGTTTGCACTGATTTTCAACCTATATCATTTTGAACTTCATATACCTTGCCAAATTTGGAGAATTAAGAATATCAACCACAAGGCACACCAAGTACACATACCAATATCACTGCTTTCATCTGCACGTGACAATTCATTATCATTATTTGCCTAATTTCTACAAATTCATCAAATTATAACATACCTGACCACTTGGTCCTAAACCATTCTTGCTAATTGAACCCATGTTTATGGACAATTCCTACTCCAATGCGAAGGAGAAAACTGTACTTGGATACAAACACACATGCTGGGGAGAAGAATGAACAGCATCGACTCAGTATAAGACTAAACATGCAGTTTCAGATACCCTGTTAAGATGGGGACCACAAATTATGCATTGTTTATAGCACCTTACAGAATTCTCATAGAATACAAATGTGAAGTCAACTCAGACCATTGATAATAAATCAATTTTTATATCCCCACAGTGACCTCTATATTGGTTATACAATTCCTGTAACATATCACTGTCCTTCAATTGGGCAACTAGAGCTTAACTATTAGTAAAAAAGATGTTACATAACAATCCAAGTACTGTTGAAAAAGGACAAAAGTTAGTTACATACGTCTGAACGCCATTCCAAAACCGACAATTATGCACGAAAATGACCACATTAACTCTTATGAAAAAATCCTGATAAAGCTGCATACCAAAAAAACACTTGGCATTCTACTTACAAACCATATGATGAACATATAGTGCCAAAGTCTGTGCAGCATAAATATCTTTGTTTCATTAATTATAGACAATTTAATTGGATGTGTGCTTGTCAGCATAGTAAAGAACATTCAAATTCCATAAAAGAGATTTCTTGATTCCCGACCATTAGTTTCCAAGGAGGATGCTGTTCTGTGATGCAATTCTCAGACCCACTTGGCATGTTAGTTCAGACATTTGTGTGTGTGAGACCAATGTTTGATGCCCAGAAAGTAACAACGTTCTCTCTCTGATGACTTTGCCCAGCTCGTAAAAGCACCTGAAACCAGTGGATGCCACTAAGCCAGCAAAGTATGGCAATGGCCTATAAAATTTACATCACAACCATCACATTTTCTGTAGTAAGTACACCCTCTCATCTCCCAATCACATGACTACAGGGTCAGATCTTTGCTCTCTGAAATGAGCCTAAAGAGAAACTGTCATGATGGCATAATGTGGATAGGTTTTAATTACACAGAAACGTTTGCGGAAGCTTTCTCAATAAATACGAGAATTAACTGTCCGAGCAAACGTGCAAAATGCAGATACATATATATAAACAATGAACTAAGACTGTAAATAAAATACTGAACTGACAACTTCTACCGTTTACTTCTACAAAGAAACAACACATGAGACACTAATATAAAAAAATGACCAACAAATGTACCAGAAATTTAATAAATTACACCAAGGCATTTATTTAATATATATAAGACAGTACATTCACAACAACTCATTATAGACATTACCACACTACTTACAAAGACTGCCTCTGGAATGAAGCTACAACTCATGGTTAATGTATATTAATATAATATTGTAAACAATAAGAATAAAAATGAGACAAAAAATCTTGGTAGAGATACCTAACCCCTTCACATTCAAGATTATAATTAGAATAAACAGATAACTGGTTACAATACTAGCAGCAGGTATCACTTTCTTATATCACTGAATTTAAACCAGCTGTGTGAAGAAAATGTCCTTGCCAAAAACATAAAAGACACCTTAGTAACTAAAGTGGAGGCAACAAACTTAGACAGGCAATAAATATATTGTAGTACATTTTAACAGTAAAGGTTCTTACAAGAAAGAAAAAGTACAAATCTAATGGTATAGGACCCAGGTAGAATTTCTCAATTTAATTTCTCCAGCCATACATTCTTGCTCAACCACATTCATCAGCAACCCAACCACTTGCACACTAACTGCTCAAGACATCAGAAACCAGCAATAAGAAAACACAAGATATAAAGTTCAACAATGTAAAGAGTGCTAATAAAAATTGAAAACTCTGACCCTTCATTAAATATGCAGGGTAATATTTTTTACAATTTTCATATTATGCCGGTAATTGTGGGTATCATTCTGCTTGTTAAAACAGGTGCACCATTACATCTCTAAGTCACTGTCACCATCATCACACAAAACCACTCTACTGTAAAAAGATTCCTCATTAACCACCCCCCTTTAGATCCTACAGATAAAAATGCTTCGAGGAGTTCATCCTTGCACTGCAGAGTTAAAACTTCACCTACAAATTTTAGTCCTTATCACTGTTCCAAAGCATGAAGCAGTTAGTTATCGCCATCATCCTCCTCCTCTTCCTCAGACTCTGCTTCAGCCAGCCACATCAGCCACTGGTTTACCTGCAATAACCCAACACAGCTTAATCTTTCTTCACCACTGCATTCTCATAAAACTGGTCCTTTTGGAAGACCATGCATTGAGTAGCTCACATATGTATCACAATGTCCACCTCCAAATGCAAGTCAGAAGATCCAGTACTTGAGCTCACTTGCACAGTTTACGCGTAATTAACAAGAAAATACGAAGCATCACTATAATACATCACTGGTATCGTATCTTGTGATACTATGTAGCAATGGTGAAGATTGGGTACACTGTACAGTACTCAACACAAAAAGGGCAACAGCAAAAAATTATCTGGACACATGAACCCCTGGTCAAGATAATCATTGTGCTGGCCACAACTTGAAGCAGGCACATCTGCATAAAATTCACAAAGGTTGCTGCTTTTGTCAATTACATTCATATATAATGAATGCAAGAATCATATGATATGCAAATTCATGGATGCACACTAGTGATATAATGAAGCTGGAAGGTGGTCCAAACAGTTTTCCATGTTACAGCCAACTCCAAAACACACACTGTTAACAGGCTCCCAAGGTTCATTTGTACTTAACAGACCTGTCAATCAAGGCATTTGTAAGATGTGTTTGTTAAAAACTGAAGAACAATAATGACTATTACAGAGTTTGAAAATAAGCAGCTACGAGACATTCAGTTTCTAACACAACTCTGAGCACACCAAGTTTCAAATAACAGTCTTATTCGCAATAACTTACTTGGAACAGGGCCTTTCCTTTGCCAGGGTAGGCATCAGTAATATCTTCCTTCCACTTAAGAAATGCATCTTCCTCGACAATCTCCAGGTCATAGAGATTTACAAACCATCGCAGCAGCATGCCTGCAAGAACAACTTGCCAATGACTAGTGACTAACAGCCTGGGCCATGACACTGCCCATATCGTTCAAGAATCTCTCAAAATCACCGAGGAAGGTAGACTTTAAAGTGATCCCACGGATGGCATCATTTGATGCAAAATGAAGTGGAATATATTGGTAGAGTAAATGCCAATTTCAACTCATAATTACACAACATTCTAAGGCATATTGTTTGAGAAGTTCTTCTGCTTAGTAACAAGCATACGATTTTTTTAAATGTCTTAAGCATATTTGAATGTAGTTCTATTTGGTTGTCAAAATAATGAGAAGTATATGTAGTACACTGCAGGCCGCAGAAGTGTCACATCCTAAGGTATTCACAGGTTAACATTCTAAAGACTCCAAACACCCCTATAAATTCACTTTGCATATTTAATTAACAATAAAATGTACTGGTTTTTTAAGACAAGCTGCATAAGCCATTGTATTTTCCACAAACTACGGTGTATTTCACAATTCTATCCTTTTCTGTTCAAATATACATTTTCATAAACTATGCAATAAAGTAAATACCCACCCTGCTAGGATAAAGGTTAATATGAATGAGGCAAGCAGCCCACTTTACCCTTTACGTTACCTTTTGGGAACTGCACCGAGTAACAGTAGACCTGCAGGGAGTATACAGCCATCACTTGTAGGTCTGTCTGTTCATGAAGGAATGCCTGAAGCACCAGTTTGTATTTCTCCAGCAATGCTTTCTCCTTCTCCTGCAGAGCTTTGTCAGGGACTGTGTTAGGGTCACACCCCTCAACCAGTGTAGATTCCTGTCACATCAAAACAGCAATGTTAAAGTTAAGCCTCAATAGTAGTGTCCCATGCTGAACCTAACTTCTCCAGGTATGACATATTCAACATACTATAGAGCTTGAGTAAGTCTTAAACATTCAGTCACGGGCATATGAAACCAAATTCACATTTAGGGGACAGAATTAAAAACAAAATGCATTTCTTGAAGGCCTGCGATTTTGTGGCTCAGCATGGACACTTAAATTGCTACCAAGCCAACACACAGAAACCAGAATATGGCATGCTAAGCCATTTGCCAGAACATTTAAAGACCAGCATTTGGTTTCTTGGGACAATAAGGTTAATTTACAATAAGTTATGTTGTTAGGCCAATAAAATCAAGGTGCTTAGACATAACTCAATGAGGTAACAACACCATGCAGAATTTTAGTGTGTGGTAGTACTGTTGCTGAAAATTCAAATTCTACTACCAGAGTTCCTCTGATCCCTCAACACTGGTTAGTTTACCTGAGTGATGTATTTAACAAGCACAGTCATGAGTGCATTGATAAATCCAGCATTTGTGTGATGTGATGGATCCAGGTTCTCCTTGATCCATTTGTAGAACTGAGTGGGATTTGGATCTGCCTGCAACTGTTTCCACAGTTCTGACTGGATCCGCAGAAGAGGAAATAGAAATGTGAGTCCGCGGTCCTCCAGGATCTCGGACAGTCGATCTTTGGTTCGATCCACTTCAGGCAGCATGTTCAGCAGATTAACCTGAAATGTTACAAACACTTTATGTACGTGTACACAGCATGATGGAATATGTTACACCTCAGTCTCACTTGTTTCCAAACTTATGACACCTCAACATCTGTCACAAATATGCGTATGTCAAAAAGCAAATCCCAGGGCAGGGGGTGATGATAAGTCCTTAGCCCGACCTACTTCCCGATGTCGTAGACCGGACTCGACCATGTCACTGGAAAGAAGGATCTGTTCATGTGCCGAAATGCAACTCTTTTCTTGTTACAGGGGCTGAAAGGAAGCAAGTCAGGCAACGTGTGCAATTTCAACAACATGTAGACGTGAGCTATCATCAAGTTTTTTTTTTTTGCAAGGCAAGGCGCCGAAGCAAATTCACACCATTGTGACAGAAACACTAGGGGAACATGCACCATCTTATGCCACCATCAAAACTGGGTGGCCCAGTTTCAACGTGGTGATTTTTCCACCTGTGATGCGCTTCGTCCTGGATGACACAAAACAGTGACCACCCTGGAGATTATTGATCAAATTCACCAGCTAATCTGTCAGATTTCAGCGAAATCAATAGCTGAGCAACTGGACATCGCATGCGGGCAGGTTGGGTCCATCATTCATGAAGATATAGACATGCGAAATTAATATGCAGGTATTGTCTGGTGATAAGAAAATCGCTACTGCTTGAAGTTTAAAATTTTTGGGACTAACTATTGACACTACCTTCACTTGGAAGCAACTTATTAGTGAACTAACAACTAGACTGAATAAGGCTTGTTATGCCGTCAGGCCGATTAAGCCGTTTATGTCACTAGATGTATTGAGAAGTACATATTTTTCTTATGTTCATTCAATTATAACTTATGGAATTATATTTTTGGGGAACTCTCTGCATAGTGAAGAAATATTTAAAGTACAGAAAAGAATAATTAGAATAATTATGAATTTGAGTAAGAATGCCTCTTGTCGGCAACCATTTAGGGAATTAAATATCCTACCAGTTCCATCCCAATATGTACTTTTATTGTTCTTATTTATCACTAAAAATAAAGATCAATATATGACTAACTCACAAATATAGAGAATTACTACACAGCAAACTTCTGATCTGTACATACTCACAGCAATCTTGACAATACACAAAAAAGGTATTTATTACCAAGGAATCAAGATTTACAATCATTTACCAAAAACCACTGAAGACTTATCTGGTGATAAAAATAAATTTAAAGTAGCATTAAAAAGATATTTGTTACATAATTCTTTTTATGGTCTGAAGGAATATTTTAATGCATAATTAGTGTTGATATCACTTTCAATTTCATTATACCTAGGCTTATTTTAATTATAGTACTCATAATTCCTAGTAAAACTAAACTATGACACTACAATAAGGCACAGTTTATAATGAATGTACACTTTTTGTTATTATGCCATATGTATACATGACTATTTCCACATCTGTATAAGATCAATGGAATGTGAAATGAATGAATGCGGAAGCTCTCCACAAAGTGGGTCCCGAAATGCCTGAACACAGATCAAAAACATCAATGGTGCCAGTTGTCTGAGCAACTTTAGGATTTTTTTTGATGCGATCCAAATGATTTTTTTCACGACTGGTGACGATGGACGAACCCTGGTTATATCACTATGACCCAGAGACAAAGCAACAATCAATGGAGTGGAAGTACAGTGGCTCACCCCGCCCCAAAAAATTCCGAGTGCAAAAATCTGCTGGAAAAGTTCTCGCCTAGATTTTTTGGGATCAAGACAGCATCCTCCTCATTGATTATCTTCTAAAGGGCTGAACAATCAACACGGAGTATTACTCAACTCTAATGGTGCAAATGAAGGACATTTTGAAGGAAAAACGCCGCAGGAAGCTCACCAAGGGTGTCTTGTTCTTGCGGGATAAAATCCCAGTTCACTGGGCACTTGCAACCCAGAAGAAACTGGCCCACCTGGGCTTCCAATGTCTTGATCACCCACCCTATTCTCCAGATCTGGCCCTGTCAGATTACCACCTGTTCCCTGGACTGAAAAAATAATTGAAAGGTCGGCATTTTTCATCCGAAGTGGAAGTTATTGCTGCCACAGAGACCTGGTTGGACAGACAACTTTGTGAATTTTTTTTTGAGTGGCTTGCAAAAGTTAGATTAACAGGCTACGAGGTGTATTGAGCTTAGTGGGGAGTACGTTGAATAAATCCCAAGTATGGTCACTGTAGCTTCCTGGTCAGGATAAGGACTTATTAGCACCCCTTCGTACAACATTTCCATACAGCTCCATCTGAAGAACATCAGATTCCAAAAATTAAGATATAATGGGTACAATGGGACTTTTGCTCTTTCCACATCCATAAAGTATCAGCAGGGGTGGAGTACAACAAAGAGGAAATACACATGGTACCACCACATAGGTCCTGGACTTAACACAACATGACACTACTGTCCACCTTGTATGGTAGCAATTTTTAAAACAGCTTAATGCAGATCGTAATTGAAAGTAGTCCTTATATGAAGAAATGCTAAATGGTAAGACGCAATAACAGAAAAAACCACAGCAGGCTAGGATACACTACTAAAACTCTGAAGGTACAAACATGTGCTTGAGTTCATTAAATACATGAACTGTGTTTCACAGGTATCTTACCTTGCTATTGTTGAAGAGTTGTGTTAACTTTGTACGGCCTTGAGTCTTGTAAAGTTGTTGCAAAATCAGCATAAACAAAGGGTAATATGCACCATTTTCTGTTATCTCTGAGATTTCCACAAGAGAAGTAAGCTCTTCTGCGATGGCATGGGCCGCAAAACCTACAGAACATCAGAACCAGCCTGTTACACTTTTAGGCCATTATCACAATTTGAAGAGTCAAGACTGTCTTATCTAAAAATGTTACTGGTGGTGTTATGCACAAGAATTTACTTCTGCAACAAAACCAGTCAACTACAAGAATCCCACTCAGTGGATGCCACACACATGTGCACAGCTAGCTTACCAAATGCATGTAACTCATTTCTGTTTGTACGCCATATGTTCCACTAGACGGCATTAACTAAAGGCTTATTCACATCTCACAGCAAACTTTGGAACAATTATGCATCATGAGCTGTGTGCGCAACAGAAGTATACTGCCAAAATGTTACTTTACACATTGCCTCCCTTAATGAGATTGAATTGCATATTTCATCTTAGACATCCGTTGTGCGTTTTGACCCACATTATGTCACCTAGAAGCCAATATTTTACATAAAAGAAATTAAAATTACAAGTGTAACTTATATGTTAATAGAATGAGATCTCAATGCGTACTTAACACACAATACATGTTGCATATGAGTATTACAAGTGTTAAAGTTAACGTACTTTGTAATTCAAAAGTGTTAAAATAATTCCACTAATGGGGAAATGTTAATGAAATTTTAAGCAAAGATACTGCACAAGATCAGTAGTCCCAGATATTGAAATTATGAATATGAATTACCACATTTTAATGATTTTAGCACTGTAATATTCATCTGCAACATGTACTGGTTTAAGCATGGACTGTGATCTCAATTTATAAACATGTAAGTTACACGCCAAATGTACTTATTTTGTGTAAAATACTGACCTAAGGATGACATAATGTGGGTCTAAATATGTTGCCATAATAATAACAACAACAACAACGACAATAATAACAACAGCAGCAAACAGCTATGTCAATGGCAATTACACACAAATTTGTAGACTAACAGGCACAGGCCCATTAGAGATAAAGTTCCAGTGGTCAATGTAATGAAAAAGAAGCAATGAAAGGAAAGAAGTTACTTTCATTACACAGAAGCATTAATAAAGGAATCATATGTCTCATCTGAAGTGGAAGCCCTTCTACCAGAGAAACAGTCTTTTGGACCACAAATAAGGCATCATTTGGAATGCAAACTGAAGCTCAGACATTTCCAACCTTCACCAGGTCATAAAAACCTTCAGGTGGAAACCACGAATGTTTAGAGTGCAGTATCATCACAGCTTCAACGAGATGGGTGACAGAGGAAAACATTACATGAAAAAATGTTATCTAGAATAAATATGGGGTCCATTACACTGGGGTAAGGGAATTAGTTCTAAGGCATTATTCTCTGCCCATTAATTTCTGAATGTCTTTCACTTCCCCAACTAATAAACTTGGGTATACAAAACCTGCTTCTCCCAAATTGTCAGGAGCCTATTCAAATTAATGCTTTACAAATGCCAAAGAATAGTCATGAAGGTCAAATAATTATTAGAAAAATTAGAAATTTGTATTTATCCCTTCCAAAAAACACTGACAAACACACAGGATGGATGCTATCATGCAAGTATGGTTTAGTGCAGAAAATCAGTTGCAGCCTGCTTCTGTAAGCTAGTGCTATGACCATCTGGGATTAATGATAAGAAAGTTTAACTCCATCACTTCATCTACAGCAACCCCAGGCATATGTTTTGCTTTGTTGTCCAGTAGCAGCACAAGTGAACGTACAGATTCATTTCAAACTTAGGAAAAATAATTACAGTAACATAGAAAATGCTAAAAACTGTTTATGTAAATAAAACACAGTCTTTCTTGTATATCAGATTCACAGATGTATGAGAGGGCCCTGAATATAATCAAATGATATGACCCGGCAGAATTCTGAATACAGCTGCAGATAACCCTTAACTGATCACCCATTGACTGTCAAAAAAAAAAAACCCTCATGATGGTGGACTAACAGCATATTAACCTTTAAGCATCGAGCATTTCGTATATGATACACTGATTTAAACAATGAGAGTACTGAACATTCCACTTATGATATGCTGTGGCCATTTAAACATGCTGTACACTAGTGTAGAGTAATAGAATTATAGCCCCAATTGTTACCTCTGCATTAGATTATGGTTGATGGTCAGATTCATGCTCTGGCCACTTTATCCAATTAAAGAACACATGTACCTCATGAAATGAACTTTTGCAGCCTGCCTGGCACTTTGAAACCTCCTATGTTTCTTGTTTTGCTATTCAACAATGCACCTTTCATTCCCTTTACATGTTACGTCTAGCAGTGCGATGCAATTTGAAATAACAACAGCTCAACACTTCTGGGACAGAAGCATAATTCACTCTAACACGCGTTGCTGTCAAAGGAATGTCCAGTAACAGCATGTTTTGTAGTAGACTTTTCTTGCTGTTAACCCTACTTATGAAATACACTATGCAAAATCACTGTCTGATATATGGCACTCAGGTCCTTATCCTTGGCAAAACAGAGACTCTGTGGTTATGCCACAGACAGTGGCAGTATACATTACTAAGAACCAACTGTTTTTATTTGATAAAATGCCAATGGTACACAGGTTCTTACATGCCTGTATTACATTTCAGTGCAGATCATGCACTGTTACAGAAGGAAATTTTGTGGGGGGTGAGGTTAGGGGGGTGGGGGAGGGGAAAAAAAGGCGATAAGTCACTGCATACCACTGCCACAGAAATCAATATAGGTAATTACTGGCCACAATGTTGTCACACTTTTCCCAACACGTATGTTGCAACTGAGATGCCTCTTTGGCAAACTCCACTCAGGGTTATAATTTGAACTGAAAGTCTGACATATAGAAATAAAAACACCGGTAAGTAAAAAGTCCAGCCATAAAGAACTGAAATATATGGCCTTTCACTACATGACCACCTGTTTCAAATTCATAAAAACATGCTGGAATGAATGACTATTCGCTCCTCAGTAAGCAATCTGTGATGAGTGAGTCTAAGGCGGCCAGGTTCCTGTCCCCAACCTAGATACCTGATCTAGTTGGAGACAGAGAGGCACGAATCAAGGGCCCCAAGTGACAGCAGCTCTGAGGAAATGGAAGACTTGAATATGAACCAGGGGTGTCACATCTGCAAGTGGACGGCCCTACATCCAGAGGTCAAATGAAGAGCAGTTTATCTTCTTCAAGTGCCTCTGAATAAGGGTAAGTTTTTCAGAGTGGGCCGGGTCAACAGATCCAAACACCATCCACTTCGCAGTGGACACGTCCCATCTGGCCCTCAGAGCGGTGTAATAATACGACTTTAGAGAAGGCTGCAGGGGAAAAATGGCAATGAGGCACCATATATAAATGATAGCTCCAGTCCCATTAGCATTTTCGTGTTGTATTTTGCAGATATTTTCACACTGCTGGTGGTGGAAACTAACAGATACTACCAAGACCACCCTGACAGATTGGATGAGGGACCTTTGTGCCTCCATGACACAAGTGAGGCTGAAATGCTTGTTTCTTGTGATAACGATACAAATGGGACGCTACATTTGGACAAATTGACACACTACAGCAAAACAACCAACCAATTCCACACAAGTTTCTACAGTAATGTTATGAAACAGGGCAGATACCTGCACATCCTTCAATTCTGCACTTCACAGGCAACAAGAATGAGTGTGACATGACAGACGAAAATTCTGACAGGTTATGGAAGATACAAAATCTGTCTGAATTTCTAAACAATATAATGTCAAAATTTTACAGCATTTCTGAACATCTGGACATGGACAAAGTTACTGTTTTGTACTAAGGAAGTCTTTTTTGACAATACATACCCCATGAAACACAAGCTATTAACATCATTTCCAACCTATGCGACTAGATTGGATATGAATATGATATGACAATTTATTCTTTCCTTGACAGGGTAAGGAAATTTCCTATAGAGATCTTCAATTCACCCCCCGTGAAAGATATACTGGGAACAAAGGTGCAAGTTGTTGGAATGAAATTGTACTCAACAAGAATTGGTGTGTCTTGGCCCATGACAATGACGTAAAAAATGATGTGTGTGTGTAGTAAGATGATATTTTTTAGACTACCATGCCAAGGTGCAATTCCACAAATTCTGAAGCTGGAATTTCCTATGCTTGGGGTACAAAATGGACATGCAGGTGAAATGAAATGAAACTTATGACCTTTTTTAAAATTAGCTTATCACACGCAGGCACTAAACATTTCTACTGCATTTTTTGACAAACTCTGTTAAGAAGGAGAAAACTCAATCTTCATTAATATTTGGGAGAGAGGTAGATCTGTGTGGTCTCACAGGTGAGGAAATGGAGCACACAGACACAAATTTGTGAAGACCATGATGGCATGGGAGGTCAGCCACATACCTTACGCACCTGTACCTACAACAGTGGAATTCTTTCTACTCCTCAAATGGAAAACCAACTTCAAAGGTAGACTTCAGGACAATGAGGGCATTAGGAAGAAGGAATCACCCAATCAAATGCATTCCTTTTGAAATCAACTGATGAATGTTTTGAGAAACTGTTATAGACGTAAGAAGTGTGTTCCAGTCAAGGGAGATTACTCTCAAGTAAAACAATTTTTTTACTCCATTCTTATAGCATCAATCCAAGAAATTTACTGCTTGACCACACAAGCATAATTTCTGCAGTAATATAGACGGACTACTCACCTGCAACATGAGAATAGATTCGTGGAATCTCTTGATCCTTTTCAGCCATGTGCGCAACAAGATCACGAAAACCATCGAGGAATTGAGCAGAAGACACAAGTGATTCCTTCTTTAATTCCACAATCACACTGCCTGCAAGTTCACGATCTGCATCTGCAAAGAAAAAAATACAAACTCAGTAGCAGCACTTTGTTCACAACAGACGGAATTAATTAGTTTCTTTACACTGGATACGGGTACAATTCATGGCAAGTATTAGGTGCCCATTTAGAATATAAAAGCATCAATAAGCAGTCTGTATGCAGCAATTAATCACACATTTCCCTGAAACCTGGCCAAAATCGCAGGTTCACTAAAATTCAAAAAAACTCTGTAGTGTTAAGAGTGCTTGTGTTTAAAATGTGACAAGAAGACACTTAGGCATTGATGCACACAACAAGGCAGAAATGGAGCACTCAAATGCAAACTGCCTGATGCATGTTCAGGGTATTATACACCAGGAAGTGTTCTGCATCAATTATGAACTGGAAATCTATCGTGGATATTGTTTGTGCCAACTGTACATTTAATCACAAAATACACAGTCTACCATTAGTGTTTATCAAGAAATGAAACAGGGTACATACACATTATACTGTACTAAAATCTGGTGCTTTCACATAGGGAAATTACTCATGTTTTTATGAACATAACTAAGCAAGCATTTTCAAGAATGAAACTTGTCACAATTTGTTCAAGAATAAATGGTGATCATTTGCATCAAAGTTTAGCATGTCACCAGCATTTCAACAGCTACAATTTTCCTTCCTGCTAAACTTCAACAACAATTCTCCCATGAAACTTCAGACAGATTAACGCTTTTAATTACAATCCGTCATGTTTTACATAATAAAAATCACAGCAGATTCAGTAAAACACAACAATTCATTTATTCAGTATTAAATCAACTATGTGTTTCAGCCCAACACACCACAACCAGATTGGCAAGAATGGAAGATTAAATTGTTCAATCATAGTGTTTAAAATGAAAGTAAAAAAAATGCAGCTAACTTTATCTATAATTGTTGTCACTGTGCAGTCAAAACACAAAAAAACAAAACTTGAAGGGCAACACGTCTAACATATCCAATTCACAATCTTCCATACTGTGAAACTGGATAATTAATAGCTGCAAAAGGGCATGCTGTAAGAAAGCACTTCACTGTGGATATTTTACCACTTTTATCCAAGGTATGTGTCATGATAGCAAGCAGAACATGGCGCACAAATCTGTCAGGTATCTTCTGCTCCCGGTAGGAGCTGAGGGCATCCTGTACGTTGCCAGATCGAAGATACTCTTCCATGAGTGACTCCACCTTCTTAAGGACATCCTCCTTGCTGGGACCCTGCAAGCAAATCACTAACTTACAAAGCAGGGAAACAGCAAGATCATATGCCACAAAAACAATCTCAAATTCAACTCAGACATCTTCAACCTTCATCTGGTCCCAATGAACCTTCCGGTGGAAACCGCGAATGAAGTAGTAGAAATTATCATCACTGTTGCATCACATCTCCAAAAGAGAGAAGGGAAAAACAGTAATCTGCATAAGATTTGTTACAACACAACTACACAGCACCAGGATGCCACATTGCCCAGGCAAATAAATTTTGTGCAGTAGTACCTAATTATTTTTGGAAGTCCTCAGTACAGAACCTGCTTTACGTCACCCTTTTGACACCCACCATTTTGAAGAGACTCCTCGACTTTTGGAAAATCTCATGCACACATGCCCGCACAATGGCCTTTAACAAACACAATATTATGCACACACACCACATTCTGTACCAGGTTCTGGTAATGACACTGCTTATCCTTTACTGTGTTCACTGCCATGTTACTTGGTGGCCTAGACACAGCTTCTTTCTTTAACATGTTACTAATATGCACTGCATGTCACTTTGAGGGCAATGAAAAATATTTAGATTTATCAGTATTATTGTCTGACAATCTTAACAAAAGTGCCTTAAATTTTTTTATTTTGTACAATGAACAACAAAGGCACAATTACTTGACAAATTACTACACCTCTCCTACATGTTTCAACACTACTGTGTCATCCTCAAAGAGTTCGTAGTTAGTAACTTGCCAAGTTACACAAGTATGTCAAATGCAGTAGTTGGTAATATAATTTAAAATTATTTCATATAGGTTTTGAAATCTCAATGTTTAAAATATTAAAATTTTCCTATTTATAATAAAATGGGCTACAATCATTTTGTTGTTACAATAAAGTCCATCTGTTTGATGGCTATATATACAATCTGTACGTTGATGCTGTCATTCTGCTGGCCCAGAGGAGTGTGATAATTTGTCCTTAATTGTGCATTCGCTGGTCACTGTACAAAATAATAAAGGATGCACAATACATGTATTAAAATAAGTGCCAACATATTTTGTATAAAGTAAAGAATAACAGAGTGGGAAGAGGAACAAAAAAGAGGAGGTGCTTCCATACCTTGTCTTTTTTCCCCCCCTTGTTCTTGTCAAGTGAGGCCTGTTTAATGAGTATTGGAGGTTCTTTATGCAGCAAAGGAGGGCTTGGTTTCAGCTGAGGTGGAGCCATGAGTGGTTCACTCATCAGACCTGTAGTACGACCTGAAACAATTATTAATGCCGGTACATGATATCCATATGTTCCCACAGAAACACCAACTTGCATATCAATACCATGGCAACCAAGCTGTTTCTTTGTTGCTCATGGAACGCAAAGTGTGTGCTGTACCAATCAGACGTCATCATCCTTCAGCAGGTCATAATAAACCTTCTGGTGGAAACCGCGAATGATGTAGATACATATCATCACAGTCACAGCACATCCATTTGGGAACAGAAACTCTTAAACACTTTAAATGCAGTGTTGCCAACCTTCACAAACTACTGCCTAATGGGGATGTAACTTCTTGCACTCACAACAAGATAATTTCCATTACCACAATGTCCTTCAGTTGTAATAGTCTCCCCTCCAAATCACATTTCAATCAACTCAAAACAAGCATCAAGTGCAGAAATGTTGGATAGCTGTTACACTTCTCACCGTGCCCATACACCAGAATGACAATTGGGATACTACTTGGGCATGGCTTTTGAAATATACGTACCCAAATTTCTATACCATGCCTATAGAATGCATGGTAATTTTCAGCTTTGTAAGACACGAGATAAGCACAATATATATGTCCTAAAACATAAGCACATGCACAACATATATTCAGACTTCAAAAAACCGCTGTTATAAGGAATGTAACAGTTTCAGCAATAAAATAAAACCCAATGTAGATTATATACAAAAAAAATGTATACGAAGAGTAAGCTATACCCACAACTGTAAGACTCAAAAAATTTTTTGCTGACAGACATATGTCATTTAAGTAAAATAGTTTCCCACACTTTATATCACAATAGGTGTCTTTGGATTAGTGAAGGTAACTGGCACTAGAGGACCTTTATCAGGATCTACTCAGCAGTTGCGAAAGGTAGGACCCAGGGTGGATGAGGGACGAGAGGACAAACAAAACTCTGCATAAGAATTCCTTCCTTAGATGATGAAACCTTTGTTCAATAACAAGGTAGTCTGAAAGGACCAACGAGGATACCATTTTCTCACTACAGCCATGACATCACTACACATGTGCTTGTTATTATAAGTCTGATGGGATACACTTTCCTAAACAAAGTAAGAAAACTTCTGTGTAAGCAGAAACACCAGAAATGCATTATTTTACTTGCAATACAATTAACTATCCAATGATATGTAACTCACAAAGTCAGCATCTTTCCACACTTGTGATGTACCTGGATTGAGTGATGCTGGCTTGGTGTTGGCTTGTTTGAACATCATAGACATTGGGGCAGGTCGCAGTGAAACATCCTCAAGATTGCCTTGTCCTTGTTGTTGTGCCAACATAATTTTATTCTTAAAACGAGGAGGTAGTTCCTTATTTCCCGCTGAAAAAAACATCACAATCTACCACAAAAGTATCAAAACTAGGGCACCACAAATACGACATACACTTAGGTTTATTCCCAACCAATTGCACAACTGGCTTTTAATGCTCCTACATGTTTCAGATGCAAAATGTTGCCACGTAGGAGCATTAAAAACCAATTCTGTAATTAGTTGTGAATAAACATATGTGTCACATGCAATCAATGTAATTAGAATTCACGAACTTTTTAAAGACACTCACTTTAACAGCTATATATACAATCTGAAAATGTTTCTGCATTGAAGTAAAATATCCAGAAAATCTTCCCAGTATAACAATTGCCAGTGAATGATGTACTGGGTAAAAGCTATTATTCATATACACACACCATACTTTTAACAACACATTGTCATAATTCAAACACTCTAGAAGCTATAAAAAGCTTGTGAAGATAATGTGTAATTCATTCAGTAACATTCCTATACCAGAGGATTCAGGTCATCTTTGACATGATGCCGTGTCAGTGGGTGAGTTGTTCCTGATGATACTGTGTCTCCATGAGAGTGGTTTCCAACATTTCTAAGAACCATAAACCTCACACCCAATGACACAGTATCACACACCAGAATACCTGCATGCTCAGAAACAAACACCAAACAATCCTTTAGTATCTTATAGGAACAACAGTGTAAGACCCATTATATGCTTACAGTTATTGAAGTTCGGTTGCTGTTGTGTGTTGTTGACGATGTGGTTCTGTTTACTGAGGTTCTGACTGAAGTTCTGTCTATTGCTACTAGGAGCACTTGGATAGAAAGTCTGCTGTGGCCGTGACTGACTGCTGCCAGGGCGGAAGTTAGACTGGAAACCATTCCCAGTAAATCTGCATCACAAAAAAAAATCTGACAATAACTGAACCACTGATGGTGGTCACACCAGCAAATGAAAACCTATGCTGAACCAAATACCCATAACCAAATTCATAGCCACTGCAATCAGAGTTGTCCAACACTTTTTGTTGTTTGCACCCCATGATAATTGCATGCATTTTATACTGTTGCAATGGTTAGTAAAGAGGTGCACAAACATCACATGCCAGGTCACCATGCTGACTAAACTGTGCATGGTGGATTGTAATAATTCTGGATCCTTGGTATGGCATTTGCTTCATACCATTCTTCTGGCATCTAGAAGTTTGAGAATCCTGGAGTTTTGGGAAATCTGTGCACCCCTGAGTTAGACACAACACTTCAGTGAACAGCCCGAAACTGCATCCTGTAACTACGGGTTTTGACAACAGGGTCAAAATCTTCCAGGATCCAATACAAGAGTATTACAGTTACCAATGCTGAACTGGTACCAATATTCTTTTGTTCTGGACTAAGCTCGCAAATGTAAATACTTAAGTCCCTAATAAAGCATTTAATTTTCTCTAAAACAGGTGGATTATACAACTTACGAGAACTTGTCGTGTGGAGCTGGTATGGGTGTGAGAGATGTACCCAATGGGAAGGGTGGCAACACTTCTTCCAAGCCACTGCGTATCTTTAGGGGATGCCCAAACAAAGCGGGAATTCCAGCCCCAGGAATGCGACCTGCAGGGCCTGCACCAGCCCCAATATGGGGAGGGTAGCCTACTCGCACACTATTGCGAGGTTCTTCATCACGAATCTAGAATTCAATTGTTGCAGAAAAACTGTTAACCATTTCTTAGTGAACAGCTTATTCCGCCATTTAAATTGTTGTACCACACAAAGTAAAGCCTTATTCTCTCATGCTGGAACTAGTATGTGCTTGCTGGGGTAAAAACCTCGTATCTATTGACTGAAAACACATTTAAAAAGCCGACTTTGTGGCTCTCATTATGTAACCCTGGAGCCACCTAATGTGTTGTGTAACAACTGTGTAAGTTGAATCAAGTTTTTGAAACTTACCACATGCCTGAACCTTCAAAGGTGCTAGCAAGAACTCCCATTTTGAGGATCATGGAATGTGTTACAATTGTGATATGCTACCCAAACATTCCATTCTTTCCAACAGTACGCAAAATTTCCCACAAAGAAAAATATATTTTTTGTCTTAACATAAACCTAGTTTTTATTTAAATGATGTTGCATGGCCTTGGGAGTTGAAATACTGTATTTACCCAACATAAGATAAGAACTTGCTTGCCTAATCATTATCTAAAAAAAAGGGGAGGACACTTTATAATCACACACAAAATCAAACACATCACACATATATACCACTGAACAAACACAGGGGCTGCAAAAATGTACCAACTGCAATTTTATACAAGTGTATTAAGATTGCCAACTGGCAAATCATTTGCCAGTTCAAAAATCTTGAAATGAGGCAATTTTACCACATCACTGTTCTTGATCATACACACCACATGATGAAGTTTATTACTATTTTGTTAACTTTCACTGAGAAGTACAGACAAACCTGATACAATTCCACTAAAAATGAGAACTTGGAAAGCATAACAGAAAGCAAATGAAATATCCCCTGACTTACTACACCTTGCAAGGGTCCACCAACCCCAAGCACAGGAGGGTTTATTATGCTGTGTCAACACCCATGGTTTTTAGTATATTACACCCTCATTTCCTTGGCAACAGAAGCTGCAGACAAAACAGCAGGTTTTCTAGCCCTCTGACCCCAAGGTTAAGGCCTGGTGTATGTTAATATGTCTAACACACTAAAAATAAGGATGTAACTTCTTCTTTGGATGAAGAGGACATATATATTATACTTCCATCACACACATTTCACATCACACCGTGTATAGGGATTTAACTATGAACAATCTACACAGGAAGAGATTTTTCAAAACATGGAATGGAAAAGAAATGAGATCCCATCCTTGCAAATACTGCACCTTCCAGTAATTGCACTTGTCATGCAAATGTTTGACCTGATGATGGCCTGAATGTTCACAGCAGAACGTCAACAATTCCCGTATGACCAATATATAATACACTGCTATGTAAAAGGCAACAAATTTCTGTGTTAAACTGATACAAAACAAAAATCAGAGCTGCATACCTCAACTTTTGGTTCAAATCAGCACTCTAATGGCAAACACTTAAAATACCACTTTAAAACACAGTCTTATTGTCTGTAATAATGTTTCTTAATTCTCTGGCCCTGAATACATATGCATATATATATATATACACACACACACACACAAGACAATTCATTGATACTAAAAACACCAGCGCCACATAAATGTATCTGCTCTTACACAGCACCTATTTAAATTTCATTCATCTGCACATCACTATGAACATTTAAGCCTAGCAGAATACAGTTAAAAAATATGAAAAAGAAGTAATGTTTTAATCTGAATATGAATTTAAGAAGCAGGAATTACTATAACCAAGATGTACAGAACCATGTTACGACAATGGCAGACGTTGACACAAGAACACCTAACTACATGGCAACTTCATTTGAACGAAGCTCAGACATTTCTAACCTTCACCAGATTACAAAAATCTTCCGGTGGAAACCACGAATGATTAAGATCACATTATCATCATTGCTTCAATTAACTACTGCCCCAACCAACTACAATCATCTCTGGATACATGAATCTATAAAATACCTGATGTATGGGCATGGGGCCCTCTGTGTTGGTTGCCTTGCGGGGAACCCACTTGTCCCGACGCAACTCAATGACGTCTCGGAGCATGAAGCGTATCCGCAGCGGTAACTCCTGATTCTCCGCGAGCATGCTCATCCGCTCAAAATACTGATTCATCAGTTTCTGTAATCAGGAGAAAACATGGACCTACAGAACACAAAAATGCAATGACTGTGAATTTGAAAAATAAATGACTGAAAATAATTGGCAGTTAATTATTTTAATCATCTTATTCCTTTGCTGCACAAACAGGATGCTGCACCAAGGTGCCAACTGAATGTAAACACTGGAAGAAGCCATCCCACCTTCATCAATATCCTGTCCTCAACTTATCATTAATTTAACTGCATATGGTTGGATTATTGGCATGAAGGGTACTGGCAGATCAGCTATAAAATCATTTCATCAAAAGACATCACATAAATGAAGAAACACCCACCTTTCCTTTGTCAGAGTCCAAAATGCGTCCACAAGTCCTCATTATCTGACTGAGGCATTCCAAATCCTCGGCCATGTCCTTGGACCCACCTCCACGGTTCTTCTTCTTGTCCGACAGGAGCTGTTGGATGCAGCGGTGGAGTATACTCTCTGACAATATCTCCAGCTTACCCAGTTCTCCGATAAACTGTGTGCATGTTACAAATAAACAGAAATATAAGAAAGTAATTTAGCCAATGTCCAAATTACTGAAGAATTAAATGGATTCTTTTAACCTACAGGAAGCACACATTCCTATTTGACTGTCAACTCTGAGAGATGCAGTACGTGACAAAATTTGGAGGGCTTTAAACCTAGTCATTTCAAGCCAAGTGGTCTGGCTATTATGGGCATTGTAGCAGTTGACCTGATTTCCTGGGCAATTTATAACATATTGATATTCAAAACTGTTTGCAGGACACAACTTCATTTCCACAACCTTCAATTAATTCAGAATCATTCATGAAAATCCACTTATTTTCCCAGTGACATGCATGTTTTTAAAGTCACAATGTACAGAAAGATTTCGGCAAATACAAATTACACCTATTTTATTCTTTCATTTTTTCACTTATTTCTATTAAGTTCAATCTCCTTCATTTCAAAGAGTTCCAAAGATATGTAAAATCAAGTTTCTTTACAATCCCACTTGGGATAAGGGCAAGTGACAAAATACAATGAGTTGCCAGTTACCCCTACTTTCATACATCTCCTAATGGATATCACATAATTAGCTGCAATAAGAATCATTATTTCCCTTAAACTAAGTCAAGACCCACAGGCATCAAAATCTATTAACTGTTTCCTGAAGCTGGAGCTGTCCCCATCCCAGGCAGGATTTAAAAGAATCCTACATACACACAAACTATTTGTGCAATCAAAAAAGACAAATGTTATAAAAAAATTACCAAAGGCAGGAAGATTAACTGAGTGTAAAACTTATGCCCAAATTCATTCTAGACTCAACCTACATAAATTCACTTCACTGGAAAGTGAACCCTAGCCTCCTGCATGGTATTGAAACATGTTACCAGCTGGGCCACTGCAGACTATGTTAACCTTTAAATGGTTGGGATTTATATGCTCTCTAGTGTCAGCAGACCAGAATTTTCTCTGAGAATTTAAAAGCCTATTGCAATAGTTAGGATAATTTTGAACAACTTTAAGAGTGATAAAGATAGATCAGTACAGTAAATTCCGTTTATTAAAGTAAATTATTGGAGACAGTGTTGTGTGTATTACTGTTTATTATACAATGTTTTGAGGAAGTACAAAAACAGTAACTTTCGCAAAGACAGAAGTTTTGGAACTATATTATATTTCGTTCCCTTGAAAAGAAAGTTTACACACACACACACACAATGGATTTGAAATGTGAAGATAACGTATGTTTCTGGGTATTTTTATAAGTACCCCTTCACTGAATATTTGTCACATAGTGCATTGAAATTATCACTCATGAAATTCATTTTGTATGAGAACCATGGCTCACAGGAGAAATCTTCATGATGAAGACAAAGAATCAGACGAGAATGAAGATTATTGCAATGAAGAAGAAAAACAATCAACACTGCAATGAAAACAGGAAAGAAGCAGAATGCAACTCCAAACACATGTATATAATTATTTGTCACCTCTGAGCATTTTCATGCTCTATTTTACATCTGTTAGTGATTTGCTGGTCACAGACAGTAACAGATACTACCACCAATCTTTTGGACAGACATGATAGAAAACAAACCCTCTTCTAGAAGTTAACGAATTCCTAAATGTTTCTATTTCTGGCAATTATTGCATGACTGGGCTACAACATATGTGACAGATTCAGGGACCACTGAACAAGGGCAGAACAAATCTGCACACCTTTCTACCCGAACACCATGACACAAGACTATACCTTGCACATCTGACATTAGTACAACCATTCTGAACATTTGGCAATTGATGAGGTGACTGTACTTTTCAAAGGGAAGGTTGCATTCAAGCAGGGTATCCAAAAGACACATTTCAGAATTAGAATTTACAAACTGTGCGACACTTGAGGCTACACATGGCACAGAAGTGTACTTACAGAAAGACAAAAACCAGGCCACAAAAGACATGACAGCAACCAATGCTACAGTGAAACAACTGACAAGAAGAGTAAAGGGGCATGGACATAAGTTATAGATAGACAATTACCTTTCTTCTCCTGAGTTGATTTAACAGAACAGAAAATAAACTGCTGTGGTACAGTTAGACCAAACAGTAAAGGAAAGCTAGACAACTTCTGAAGCAGGATACAAACTGGAAAGAAGGAATGTTAGGGTCATGACAAGCGGTGGACATGACAGCAGTAGTTCGGATGGACAAATGTGATGTGCAGATTCTGGCAATTTATGATTAACCAGCAAAAGTTAACATTTGTGATGAGAGAAGAAAAGCCCTGAAGCCAGCCATTATGAAGGACTACAATTGACGTGTGGGCTAAAACAAAAGTGACAGAAAGGCCATTAGCTATTCTATCAGTCAATGTACATGGAAATGGATGAAGAAACTGTCCTTTCATCTCCTCAATCTCTGAACAGCCACATTTTCCTGAAGTCCTGTGGTTCTACAGTTTCACACAGTGACTTCAGACTGACACTTGTCAGGAATGTGGTAGAACTTGCTGGAATGCAGCCACGTCCACTAAAATCCATGGGAAGGCCATCAGCTTTAGCGAAAAGAATTGGTCATCTGGAGGACAGCAATCACCAGCACAGGCCTTCTACAACCGAGGGGATAGACCGTGCAGTGCGTCAAGCCCGTATAAAGAAACGATGCCAAATTCAAACCGCAAAAATCATAATGTTGGGTTTTGCATATCACGACATTTCAAATCACACAAAGTCCCAGCTCTAGGCATTAATTTTCTACAATGGGTTACACAGGGAGACTACCGCATACAGAGAACATCTACTGATAATGCACGTAATAGCTACAAGCCCCCTTTGCATAAGGTACGAATGAAAGATTAGTTTGTCTGCAGTATGTCTACAGATTATTTACACTCCCAGTGTCTGGCCAGTATTGTACTGAATGTGAAAAACCTACATGTTTTTAGACAAAAATTTCCATTCTGCCTGCCACACCTACATAGTATGATGGACAGAAAGGTCCATTTCGGCACTTAAAACTTAAAGGCACCTTAATTTCAGACACACGAATTAACAGTAAATAACAAAGGGACGGAAACTTGCATGAATAAACAATTTGTGGTTGTGTCTACTGTGATAATATGGTCCTGAAGTCCCAAATTCACTTCCACACCATAAAACTGAATCCAAATCAAAGTGGTTTCACCAACTGCCTCCTCTTGTTAGGTGAAATGGACAGGTTAAGTGTATTTACTGAGAAATGTGCAAACCTTGATGTTGCCAAGCATTTTGCGCTTGGTGAGCTGTCGTCGCTCCTCCTCCTCCGGCGCCAGGGGGCCATCGCGATGTTCAAATGCTTCAGATGCTTTGGAACGGTTTTCAAACTCAGTACGACACTTGTTCAGAAGCAGTAAACGGAAGGTACAAGGACTGTTTGGTGGTTCAAAGTTTGGAGCTTCCTCTGAGAGCCTTTTGCACAACTGTGCATACATAGAACTGTATTTCGGCTCATCGAGGGCTTTATCAAAGATCTGAAAAACAAAGAAGACCTTTATAACTCCACAATCTAAGAACCTGAAAACATACACCTTCTATCCTCAGCCACGCTCAATTCAGTTCAACTTCAAATAGTGATGAACGCAGTCAAATGTTCAAGTAAAGTGTACACATCTGTGCAACCAAAATCAGATAATTCTGTGTAATTTGTAGCATTTTGTTGAATCACTACCATTTCAGAAATAAAAAAGTTTGATGTCAACTGCATTTTAATATGTTGGTAGTCTAACCGTGAGTGGGCTTTCACACATATAGTACATCAGGCAAACATTTAAATTATGTTTATCTCAGTATTTAACCAACTTGATGCACAAAATTTGTGAAAGCTTTATTTCATGCCTCTACATGTTTCGAGCACGTGCTCATCATCAGGTCAAAATTGCATTACACAGCCTCTGGTATCATAACACCTATAGGTGGCAGTCTCGTGCACGGGTTGTGCATCAAGTTGGTTAAATACTGAGATAAATATACTGAGATGCACTTCAACAAAACATCAAAATTTAAATTATGGTTCGATTTAAATATGTTCAGCCGCGGGCTATAAACTATATGTTCTAGTCTTAAGACTTAAATTCCACAGTGAGATATGGCTTGAGCTGAGCAACTAAGACAAAACCAAAAAGTTCATAGCATACCAGTGATCATGACCAGGAGTAACCAAGAATGACTTATGCACCAAAGAAAATGAACCTTTTTCATGGAGTATGACATTAAGAATCTAAATTTCTAAGCCTCTGAAATGTCATGTTCTAACAGGTTTAGAATAAAAGCACGATTAGATGATACAGTTCAGATAAACAGAATTCCAAAGATGATTTCATGCAAATTATGGTCCCCAACATTCCAAACCAAATTTGACAGGAAGGATGGACATGGAAATCTCATTAATGGTTGGAGATGGGAATACTGGGCACTACACATGAAACATTTTGTGCTATTTGTGAACCACTGATGAAGTGTTCCAAAAAAAATTTATTTCATTTTGCTCGCATGAACACGCAGTCAACAAATACGCATATACTAAGTATAAAAAGCATCATTTGATTGACACTTTGCTCAAGGATCTGAAAATAGCAAGATGTTACAGTGAACTACATGCACTTTGCCTTGGTCCTCCTGTTGATGGAAATTCTACAGAAGTGAATGCAATGAAGATAATACTACAAACCATTCACACAAATTTCTCTTGGAATTACTATTCCTAAAATGATCAGAGCTCCTAGTTGGATTTCTCCATTCCAGTAAAAATACCACCATAGATGAATAACATGGTCCTGCACAAGTTTCAAAATTTATAGCACTGTAACAATTATACATATCCAAGATGGTACAGTGCTGGCAACAGTTAACTATCAACTTCAAATAAATACAAGGGCCACCACACATTCCAAAAAGCCAATGGAACGGTGTTTCTATGCGGTCTACCCAAGTGCTCATAACATTAATTCTGCTTGACTTGTTACACAGGGCCCTCATCATGAGATCTGGTATTGGGATACCCTCCTGGTCGAGGGTAGGCGCAGGCAGACAGAATGGCCAGCGTCCTAGAACATTATCAACATAAACTAACCAATGTACAAGGCTTCAAAAAGCAGTCACACAGAATAAATAAATATATACCTGGCATTAACCCAATAAAGCCAGAATTAAGTGTCTATTGAACTCTGCAAAATATCCGGAAGGCTGCCCACTACTTTCCATTTTCTTGACTGATGACTTTAGTGAATAACAGCTATTCTCAGCATCACACTACACACTGACTCCAGTAAATGTTAGGCACCAAAGTGAAAAGTGACTGCAGCTATCTCTACTCACCAGCAATATAACTCCTTTAAGAATCACACCTGAATTAAGTTCTGTTTGGAGTAAATCATCGCTCAGCTTCTGGAATTTCTCTGGGGTGAGCTTGTTGAGTATACCCCGCACCTGAAGTAATAAATTTCTCACATTATAACTGTGGGGCCAAGCCAAGATCCTTGTACATCCCCATTCAAAAGAAAGTTGTGTGGGAAAAATGTGAATTCCAAAATCTCTGCTTTGTATATTATATACAAATATGTCATTTACCTGGTCATACCCTATATCCTTTATTATCTGATGAAAATATGTAACTGCACAGTATGAATTTTCCAATTTTGAAAAATAAAACATAAGATGATACAAAATTAAAAGTTCATATGTCTGTAGATGCATTCAATGTGGCCCCACCCAGCCGTCAGAACAGATTTCTGGAGTGGGCAGATCAAAACATAAAGACAGCGAGGTGACTACCTCACAACATGGAGCTTAGTAATTCGTATTCTTCACAAAGTTTCACTATGGTGATCAAACCAAGGACAATGATGACACATGCAACAAGCATGCAGCAGATCAAGAAAATTCAAATAAAATATTTGGGTTCAAATATTAGAAAGAAAGCAACTACTAAAATACATAAATCTTAAGGAAATACAGAGCAAACTTCCACTGAACACACCTGCCTCATGTTTCATCTGATGGGAACTACTGTAAACATTACAATGGGCATGCATAATGAATGATAATAAGTGGTAAACCAATATGCTCTTTTATACAGCAACAGGTTCTCATCAATTTTCATCACATATTTCAAGCTCAACACAATATCAAGGAAAATAATTTCTTTTCATACATAGCAAAGACAGGAGAGGGAAAGATGAAACAACCTCAGTAATGCACTATTTGACATGTTCTTATCCTTTAGTTATAGTCATGCCAAAAGATGGCTCCAAATTATAACCAGATGGTAGACTGTATAAAAAGCGTACTGTTAAATCACTGCCATTTATGCAGTTTTCTCCAGCGTCCAGTAAAGACCACCCACCTTGCGAAAAATGAGATCATTGCGATTTTCTGGGGTGAGTGCATCTCGTCTTACGGTTGAAGGAGGGATCCAGCGCCGCTTTGTGGAAAGGGAGCGAGATTCGTCCCTGCAATAAACAATTTATAAGCAATTCACCAGTCCTTTACAAAAGATTATACTTCACAATAACAGCTGCAGGCACCAGAGTGCTGAAGAAACCACCAAACAAATTTGATCCCTACTTCACTTTCTTACTATCCTTACAACAGCCTGCTAATGGCTGCTCTAAGATCAATATTAAAGTTATTCTTCCATTTATGGCTACATATTTTAAGTGGCCTCTACACTTCAAGCTTACAGATCAAAGACTGTATATGCATTAAATTACTTGCAAACCTTAACCTTTTGCAAGTGAGTTCTACCTGGGTTGAAAATTCTGACCTGTATAAAAATTACTAATGACCTCTGTAAAAATCACTACTTACATCTCTTGGCATTTTACCAAACACACTCACACTCATATCTGACCATGGTCAGTTAAAAACATGGTGCAACAGACAAGTGGTATGACTACACAGTTTTAAGCTTTAATCGGTAGACGGTGTGAGTAATTCTCTTCTGAATCATCTTCTCTACCTGTGACTTCCAGAGTGCTGTTATAATAAGTATGGTTGTTGTATTGTGTAGCTTAAAAAAATATTGTGACAGAAATTTGAAGACAATTTTACCACTCAGTTTCTTTTGTGTTAGGATTCTGATAATTTGTTTCCTTCGGACAGTGGTTCAAGTGAATGTTACATGAAGTATGCACAAAAAAAATCATTCAGATGAGGTGCTTCTACCAAAAAAGCAGTTTCTTCCTCCATCCAGGAAGGCGGAACATAAAATAGCACGCTCCACAACAATACCAAAACTTTTAATCTGTATCTTGTAAAAATTTTAAATGCCCACAATAGTTCAGGGAAAAAAGTTTACTATTATGCCCAAAATACACACAGAAAGCAAAAAAATGGCTGGGCTGGGAGTTCAGCAAGCAAAGTAGTTGCTGGAGAAGAACATGCTAACTGCTAGATAACTGTGGAACACATGGAAGAATGTGTCCCCAGTTTGACATTTTCGGACAACCTACAAAGCAGATTGGCACTATATTGAATTCTATCTCATCCTCCTTCATTTCAGCGACCTGATAATACCTTGTTAAGGACCCACAATAAGCACCACCTCTTTATGCAGCTGCCTTCAGCTTCACATCACTTCCCAAAATATGCATCACGTCATTATGCAGCTGCCTTCAGCTTCACATCACTTCCCACATCTTAGATCTAAATATTCCCTCATAACCCTGCACACACACAGTCCCTAATGAGACAGACCAAGTAATACAATTACAACACAATGGGTGATATAAGACTGTAGTACACTTTGTACATTTTTAGACAGCAGATGGGAAGAAAAAAATCTGCACTGTACACCTGTCTTCCCATGAATGACACTTCTGTGTCCAACAATCCACTAAATCCCTTTTGGTTTTCTTGAATTGTCTAATGGTGTACTTCAAAATGAAACGCAAAAAAGTGATAATATATCCTTGTACCAAGCCATTCTCAACACAGAATGAATCAACTTGTCACTATACAGGCTCCAATATAGGAATATTTACACACATGACAGATATGAAATACCTGTTCAGTAGTTGATCTGTTATGCCAAAATCCACTTCACACTCATAAACATCAACAATTCCATCTACACATAAATTTAACTCCAGGAACAATAATGCTTAATAAAATATTGCAAGGCCTTGTTTTTAAAAGTGGTATTCCTAATCCTTGAAAACTACTGTCTGTTCTGTGCACCCTTTTATAAATACATACCAATGTCACAACTCTTCCTTATTCCAAACAGCATATCACGTTTGTAGATCTCCCAAAACCCATCCATATTATACAATCTGGCTTTTACAATTTTAGACTCTGGGCAGAAATCATGCAAAGTGCATTTGATGGCAGGAACATACTATGGCCACAACACATCATGCAACTCACCTTCCTCCTAAGACACGAGAAGCACCCCCCGGTCCTCTAGGGCCGTCCGTTGTTGCTTGTGTATCGGCCCCCAAAACAATGAACAAGTATCACTTTATGAGAAATGAGGTTGGGAAGCTGGAACAAGAATATTTACCATCAACACAAATCAAAAAATACATATGCTAAAAAGGCACTAAAATGGAGTGCCAAGACATGCACATACACTTATGAACCCATAGCGTTCATCAAACAAAATCCAGGAAATAAAAGTTCATTCACCCCCTAAACGCAAGCCACAGCCCAACCTACTGGGAACGATGATTTTAAGGTTATCTATACTTACATAAATGTAACCACTAAAAACTAAAAAGACGAAAGGGTTTTTAAAATAATTAAAATACGAGAATGTACTCAAAATGCAATGAAAACCCGTTTTGATACCAAGCGTAGAAATATGTAGTCGCCATCTTTGAAGTTTCGCTCGCGGAGACCCAATCGATATTATAAGCATAAAATCCTCTTTAAATTCGCCAATTTGTAGCCAGATAAGACGTAATAAGGTAAAACACACTTTAAGGTACAATTTAACATTCACCTATCGCCACATGTATAAAACACGTACAGAATAAATGCTAGTCGGCAAGTCTCATATGAAATGGCCTTGGCTTGCGTCGAGCACGATAAAATTCGGAAGAGAAAACCTGCACACATGAGACATGAACCAAATCCCGCACATCTGCCGGAAACCTAACCACTAGACGCACAAAAACTTACATTGATTACCACATGAAAATATTATTTTCTTCGCCACTGATACTTAATACCTGCTTCCAACCGCACTCCCAAGATTCTACTCATTAAATGCCCCTCCTGACTCGCCGTGGCATGGCGACCATGGATGCGGCCAGCTTCCCCCTCCACAATACTTCTTTCTTCACCCGCACTCCATTAACTCACCCCTGAGAACCCCGTATAAACCACGTGTACTCTTCCGAAACCATATCCCTTCCATCCCTCAAACAAAAACAAAATTTCTGTCTTTTCTACCACCAACTGTATTTTAGAACTTTAAACAAGTTCTTATAATAATGTTACACAATAAATATCCAACTCAGAATAATCAAAATGGTGGCTTTTTTTTGTGTTACTCTAGGAAATCACAAAACGTTCGGAATATCTCCACATAAGCGTCACATTCCACGGTCAATGACACCAGACAGCGCTACTCGAAAACCAGCCGGGCAATACAAGGTTCAACACTACAGAACTATTCAAGGTCGTGGCCTGCTCAAGCCCTGTTGTCAAATTTCTAATTGCATACAAGAATGAAGCACCTTACTGTCAGATTTAGATTTCCTGCTCACATGGGGGTGCTGTTTTTCAAATAAATTAAATGTTCGGCCGTTTCGGTGAATGACGTAATTACAGACGTGCAACACCACAAATCTCTAGAACCTGGCAACACAGCCACGGTTTACCGTGTCATCCTTCAGACTAGAGTTCATGCATGATCTTAATTCACGTCCAATTTGTCAAATGAACTTGAAATGCGCAATTCGATACGGTTAAAATAAAATGTAAACCAAAACTGGTTACCCAGCTTTCAGAATACGGCTACCGTGCAGTAAAAGTTTCCAAATAAACGCACCAATGACCGGGAATGATGTCAATGGTTTCTTTGGGTCTTTACTCTTCTGGGAAGTCACGCAGCTTACGTTGGTACTTTGCTATAGACGTTTCAGCACAGTGTATCGGTCCCATCTTCGAGGGTCAAGCAGCACAAGCTTTATTAACGCCTTACCGATCTGCTATCACAGCAGTGGGTAGGGGGTTTGTGAATAACGAATATGCCTTCCGCTTATAGTTATTTTTTTGTGTGGGGATGTAACTCTCGCTGTAATACTAAAGCTTGTTCAGTGAAAAATAAAAAAGCGTAAATGCAAATTTACAAACAACGAAGAACACTTTTTTTTTTACAGTGGCCGTAACGTATTCGAGGCTGAGTGACAGATCTCTTCCGACAACTTTCGTATCAGTTGTTACAATAATTGTTACACCTGCAAAACATCTGAAACCGGCAAAAAAAAGTTCTAGGTGAAAGCGGTTCACCGAAGATAAAAAGCTACTTCGTGCAACCATGCTCAGTCTGATGTAAGGTACAGGCAGCTGAGCGTACCTCATCGTTACAATATGAAGTGCATAACAGATACAAACAGACGGATCTGCACCAGTGGGAACTTTTTTCTTGCTCTGAGAAGCACTGCCCAGAAATTTTCAAGGTCCCGCACGAATATCGAAACAATCATTAAGGTGTAATCTCTCCTCGTGTAGTTGAAGTCGTGTGCATCCACTACCGATATGCGCATTTGTGGGTTGGCTATGCAAGTAGCCATCTTGCTGTTAAGAAGTTTCTAGTGCCGATTCAATATTTTGACTGGGAAAAAAGGTGGATTACAAACAAAACTATTAGACATTAAAAGCAAACCAAACTAAGCTGCACAGACCTTCGCAGAATACGTTTGTGGGACATATAAACAAATTAACCTTGTTGGAGAGTGCACGGCATTTTCTGGCTATAACTTGAAATACATTGTTTTGGGGTGTATTACGCATATCTACAAGTAATGTTTTCGTTAGGTTGAAGACTTCAACAGAAAATAACTTAATTGGCGTTGTTTGTCCAGCTCATATCTCAAACATAGGCGTTTACAAAATTGGATGAATGAATACACTCTTGATATGCAGTCCTCTGTCTTGAATCTAACCAATTTTCTGTAAACATTGTGAGAACCAAACTGCTAAGAAGATTTTGTAGTTTGGTGGACAATGAATACAAACATCACTGCCAGACAAAATAGTTGTCACTTTCACCCGCAGTGGAACGATTGTTACAAATGTCTTCAGCACTTAAGTCTTTCTTTTACAATCAGAACTTCAATCACAATTCCAGCATCTCTTGAAAATCATTTCAGTGAAATACGAGTATATCTCCAGAGCACTCGCTCTTTCATAAGCACGTTTCAAACAGACGCAAGGTTACTACTAGAGGGCATATCTGTAATTAAAAATTCAGTAAATTCTTCACATTGTTCAAATTTCAGCCCCTAAAGGATTTGTTTTCATATTTGTACCATTAATAATAATAATAAGAGACAGATAGCAAATGCACACTTTGTCAACAATTTGATGAGAATACACCACATAAAATCAGCATGCCCAATACTGGCAAAAGAACAGTACATAAAAAGACATGATAAAGTGTGTGCACAACTACATTTCAACAAACACAAGGAAACAGGGGTACATTTGGACAAAAAACACTGGTATGAACATATGCCAAAATCAGTAGAAACAAGTCAATGAGACAGCGTAACCATACCGTGGAATCAATAAGTACAAATTGACAGAACTATCCCCAACAACAAACCAGACATTATAATCCATGATAATGAAAAGGGAGCATGTATGTTAATAGACGTTGCAATCTCTGGAGACAGAAATGTGATTAAAAAGAAGTCAACAAGATTCTCAAATATAAGGACCTTACAATAGAAATACAGCGCATGTGGAATATAAAAACAAAGGTGATACCAGTCCCAGTTATCCCTATTAAGGGGCGAATGGGATTATTTCAAAGTCATTCAGAAAATATGTGAGCAACACACCAGGAAAATATGAAGTCAAAGAAGTACATAAAACAGCCATATTGGGCACTGCACACATACTTTGGAAAGTACTAATGTAAAAGTACAATAGATTCAACACTGGAACTAACGATATAAGCACCATGAATAGTAACAACAGAACAGCTGCAACACTGTATTTCCTAGGGACACAGTTTGTCTCAGAAATATAAGTATAAATACCCTGCATAAAGGAGATGATGTTGATAATAATGCTGTCAAATGCTAGAAGACAGCTATGAAAGAGAGGGAGGGGTGCAAGAAGTTGTACTAGCACATCTAAGAATTTCACTCTTTGTGTTTAGAGTACTTTGATGTGTGGAAAGCAAGTATCATGAATCACCTGCTTTTCCTCGCCTAAGATTAAGTGCTACTATATTGCGCAAGAGTTTCTATCTTACGACTCAATATATGTGCTTACCGATGACACAAAATGCTGTGAAGATTTTTCACATTTAAAGACATGTGAAAGAGAGCTTTAAAAAATCGGAGTTTTCCCGTCTACTGTCCCATATATTGTACTGTAGGTATCAATGCTATCAGCCATTCTGACAGTTGGTACAGCTGTTTCGCCATTCATCCAAACAACAGGAGTTTTTCAGATAATGCTGAGGCAATGGATAAAAGAGGGGTACATGCTGTCTACTAATCAGTAAATGGAATTCTAACTGTGCAATGTAATTTTAAGATTGTGTCGCTTGAACAATTTCACGCTTGCTGCTCATTTGAAGAAAATCGGTCCAACTCAAACACATTCTTGTGCATAAATAACAAGTGTATTCAACAATACGTCATTTGAAGAGTTTAATTACATGTACAGGTAAAGTGCGCCCTTGTACAGGCCGTATGGTCCACAAGGGGAGTAGAGATATAGCTCTACTCTTTCTTGACCACAGCACTAGAAGGGGGTGCGGGGTGAACGTCACGCACCAGCCGCTCTTTACCCCCGGGAAAGAGCCGGTACCCATTGTACAGGAGGCTGGGTGGGCCCCAGGGCCGGTCTGGACAGGTGCGGAAAATCTCGCCCCCACCGGGATTCGATCCCTGGACCGTCCAGCCCGTAGCCAGTCGCTTTACCGACTACGCTACCCGGCCCACTTTAATTACATGTATCACGGGTATTTTAAAGAAACGGCTGCTGAAAACTGGCCTCTTTATCTTTCCAACACATGGTAATCCTGTGTTGTCTGTGCACATACGACAGTTAATTACTGTACACGCGAACTGAGCGTCCGTTAGTCGCAAAACGGAAATTCGTAGAGTTCTGAGCTTAGCATTCAGCAAGGCTAACTGCTGCACTGCCTTGGTTCCTAGAACGAAATCTTGAGGATTCTGTAAATCAAGACTCGTCAAATTCCGATAAAGCCGGGAAATGCGTAATTCCTTTCACACGAAACCTAGTTACGAATCTCTTCGAAGAAATACACTCCTAACATCAAAAGTGAGTTTCTCCGAACACCTCGTTCCTCCATTTCTCACTCAGCATCTTCGTGTTCCCCATCGCAACTAATTCGCGTAACACGTCAAGACGTATGTTTAATACGGTACGCTGCAAACCCTTATCTGAGAGATAAGGATATAACAACATTAGAACTGCAGTGGCCAATGACAGCGAAAAGAACTAACGGGTATGAATTTGCCAAAGCGAAAGAGAGGTTGTGGGAAGGAGATTCGCAAACGGGGAATTTACGTTATGTGTAATTATTCACGAAACAGAAGAAACTGGAAACGCTGTATCATCCGAGCTATAACACTCTTCTCGAAGCTATGGGCGTTTCTCGCGCCAACCTACAGCGAATTATCACAGGAAATCGCAATAGAAGTTAAGTACTCCTAAATCCACACAATACAAAGTTCAGCCGAACCCTACACCAAAATCTAAGCCCCTGATAAGCACTTGAAGGGATAACAGGCATCTTACGTTTGAAAAGACACACGCTGTACCTTACATTCACTGCTGTCAGCTTGGTGTCAAATATAAATCTTCAGGAGGGGAAGTGGGTTCTGCGAAATGATGCCGAAAATTCAGGTTTTACCTGGGAGAAAACTGTTAAATGAAACACAACTCGTGAAAAACGACTAAACGATAGACGCTAGCACAACTACGCAACTTACATGCTCTAACGGTGGGGCAAGTAATTGCACTCTCAGAGTGCAAAATTAAAACGTATAAAGTTAAAACATTACGTACATATCTGAAAAGTTACTGCACAAATATTTTGTTTTATATATTGCAGATGCCTCTGAACCAAGAAACGAATTCGGCGAAGACCAACTGTTTGAAACTCTTACGCACCAGCGCGGTGAAACATCAAAGGAGTATTGGGCACGAGTAAAGTACGGGTCGATGGTTTCGAGTACAACTGGTTGGCTTAACAAGGTGGGGGAGGTGGGTATATGCAAGTGCAGACAACGAAGCAGCGAATTATTTTCCATAAACGTTAGCTGACATCGTTAGACTGGGGGGCTACTGTTCGTCGCGGGAGTTTAACGTCGGCGAAACTGTACTTCTTATTTTTTGATAGGAATACCTTCACCAGTCTGCACTGCCGAAAAAAAATTATTCCCTAGCTACAAAGGAAAGAATGGCGACTGCACACCGAAACCGTTGTTTTTCGCGCTGGGTACTGAATAGATGTGGCTGGCGGCAACAATTGGAGGAACGAACACGCGTTCAGCCCACACCGCTGGAGGGTAAAGTGGACGAAGCTAAAAGCCGTGTTCAGTACGGGACCAGACCCAAGCACTGTGGTCTCCACCACACATTCCTGGCTTCATGTCACACAACCAACCGCCGATACGTATTCTAGGCACGCTGAGCGAACAAGGAAAACGTATGGCTGTAAAATTCCCTTTCCCCCGTTCATGCTTCCTATTAGCAGCCAACGCTATATTCCTGGCACCATGTACATAAATTAGGCCTACTTCCTGCGACGAACCAGAATACAAAATAGACCGTAATAATTCATAACTGCGAATGTTCCACCAATGCATGCAAATGTGAATCATCAACAGCTGACTGTCACAACCCACAGCAAGGAGTGGGGGGGGGGGAAAGAGGGCGGTATGCTGCTATGCCAGTTCTATGACCATGAGGCCGATCAAAAACGCACTGTGTGGGGGAGAGGGGCGTAGGAGACGCTTGGAGGTTATAAACTGACGATACTTCATAACAGACTTGAATTTACATCGTTTACCATAAAAGGTAACTCACGCAGTTTCTTCTTTTGTATACCTACCAATAGGGCCTAAATAGTCGACTTCTTTGGTTTACGTCAGAATGTGTCATCCATGTTTTTTTTTTTGTGTAATTGGTAATAATACATTTCAAACTTGGTTTTAAAGCTTTACTTCTTATTTACTTGCAATAAAACCAAAGTCACACCAACTGTATTACACCACAACTTATGAGAAAAATTGCAACAGGAACATTGTCTCCATTAACACTAATTATTATGGAAAAATTTGATTTACTATACTGTCTGTCTTCGTGGAATGTACAGTGTATTCCTTTCAATCGGGTGTACTGTCAAAGACAAATCACCATGCCTATTATGAATAAGAATCAGCTGTGAACACATATTTTTTTAAACGAAATCTTGTAGAGATGCTAATGCACTTAAAACACAAGCAAAATTACCTCCAAGAAAGAACGCCTTAATTAAAAAAAACCAGAGGGCATGAGCATAATAGAGTATATTCTGTTTAAATGTGTATCGTGTCTTGTCCATACAATTTTCTTCCACCGGGAATATAAGAACAAAGTTATCACAACTGCAATATAAACAAGACAGGCAATGTACTTATAACATAACAATGAGACATATTTGTGCAACCCCTGTTGCAGTGGAAAAAGCAAGGAGTGTTACACAACCTGAGTGTGTGTATTTGTAGACTCTGGTATCCGGCATGCAATGCACATGCACCATGTTGTCATCTGTGACTTGCCCTGCTCTACAACATTTTTCCACATTCTCATAAACAGCACGATGTTGGGGGAAAAAAAGTTAGTGAATGCAAAATGTTTGTTTTGATTTTCTCTACAACTTTTGTCTGAAACATTTCTCATTACAAGATGAAATGAGCGAGATATGATCAAAAATTTATAATGGTCTTCCCTGTAAAGTACACGCTATTGTTGCTCAATTTTGGTGAAACTTGAATTTTCTCAACAGATTTTCAAAAAATCCTTACATATCAAATTTCTCGAAAATATGTTCAGTGGGAGCTGAGCTGTCCCATGCAGACAGACAGACAGACACGAAAAAGCTAAGTCACTTTTCAAAATTTTGCGAACATGCCTAAAAATGGACTACAGGAGAAAGAACACAGAAATAATGACAAAAGACTAAAATTTACTGCTCATTCTCAGTTAGTGTAGTGCACTAAAATTATGAGTTGCATGAAATATGTCACTTGTGAGCTGGGATGTAACTCTGTCCAAAATGGACAATGTTCACTCCAGTGTTAACAGTAGGACTTACTATACTACAAAAAAAACACACCCAACATTTCTGTCCCCTCAGTCCCCCCCTCCAAATCAACACAACCTGTAAGACATATAATACCAAATTTTAACAATTATGTCTGGTATCGTAAACCAAGTACCCAACACTTGTCCACACTATCCTAAAGCAGATCTGCCTGACATTTACTCGTTCCTTAATCAGCGGTCATTATGCCTGAGGTTTCCTTTCAACCAGCTACACTACCCTTCATTTCACTACTAACTCTATCACTAAGTTGTTAGGTATTTGTACATACAACAAAGTACCTGTAAATTATTGCTAATTTTGTAAGAAAGTCTACTGCAGGAAAGAGACTTTAAAGTGTTTGTTCCAACTCTAGTAAAATCAGCTGGAACCAAGTACTGCAAAGGGAAATAATGCACTCGAAATCACAAAATTTCTGTTTAATCAACAGGCAGAATACCAGGTGAAATGTAATAGAGCAAATTCCCAGCTGACCAAACCACTTTCATAATTCACAAAGACCAGAAATTCTTACTAAATGCTGATAAAGGAGTTGAATATTCGCACCAGATATGTATTTACAAACACCATCTTCCGAGTCTGGTGACTATTGCTTTTAGAATGCAGTTTAAAAAGGGACAACACAAACTGAATTATCATAGCTTCCACCACCTACTGGCAGGGCAGACATTTTCACAAATAGCTTGTGTAAAAATGGCTAAATAATCATTTCCATTCCTTTTTACTTTCTGGACATAATTGTTTTAATCACCGGAATATGGTATTGGTGAACTCACATACCCACCTTCTGAAATAAAATTGCCTACATGAAATCTCCACTCATCTTCTCCACAAATTTCAGGTGTTGATTCCTTGCTGGTACCAAGCCCCACCCCCTAAAAAAGGGGGGGTTTACAAGGAAGTAATGACAATATTCACGAGAAACCTTGGATAAAGTCCGTAAGAATCACAGCAGATGACGCGGAAACACACTAGAGATCTTAGCAAACAAAGTATAATTTTCTCTACTACCGATCATAAAATCATGATTAGCACATAGAAGAGATAAACTTAAAATATACAAAACTTTAATTCGACCACTATTATCCATGGATGGAAAGTATGAACAGACCACAGCTGAGATGGGAAGACAATATTAGTGGGCACTCCTCACTGCTGCCGTGAATAAGATGGAGGTCAGCCGCGAACACATCTGGAGGCAGACTACTGACGAGGCTAGCCCAGACGCGCCCGATTGTGCCAGTGAACACGAAACCTCCATTCATTGGGAACAATCACACCTCACAGTAATTTGCAATTCATCTCAGGAATCGTATGGTCAAGTACAGACACGAGGTATTCCGAAACTATCTGCGGTTATCTTTAATCCCTCGGTGCATATTCTGGGTCAGCACCTGAAACTGGGCCTCGACCACTTCCACATCCTTTCCAATTCGCTATGCTAATCATCCTACCTTCTGAGCTACTGACACAGTCGTTCAATAGATCACAAATAACAGCAACACTGAACCACCTCGTTATGTCGCCATGCTGCCTCTTCTTGGTGCAAAACCTTCTCTTTCATTTTATTCGACACGATTCTACGTCCAGCAACGGCCTATAGTTTAATTCCTCCCAACACAAACGTCTTACATACAGTTTAATACAGTATGCCAAAGGATATTCATCTGTGTACTTAAATAATACCACCCTTCGTTACAAATAAAGTACTGTATCGCAGACCTACCTAGGAAGCAACGTTCAAGAGTGTGAACTAATATACCTGACCATTTAAGGCCTACAGCTTATACTCAACAAAATACACGTTAAATTAAGATGAATTCATGCAATTCCGTACCAAAAAAGTCTTATCAATTTAACGTAGTACACAAAAAGTCACTAGCACAGCAACTCTATACTCACATTCCAACACGACCTACCGCAGACTCTGGCAATTCTTAGCACCGAGTACTTAACTCGGGCTTGTTCGGGAAGTTCACTATTAAAGTCAAAATAAATGCATTTAATAAAATTTGTTGGACACTCATTTGTTCATAGAATGAAGGAATTTTATGAATCTGAAATGTGTTTAACTATGCATGTTAAAAGAGCCGATAATAATTCAGATTTTTTTTACAATGTTGTTTTGACCGGAATCAAATTTTGAACATTCCGCTGTATAATAGCATTATCTTCAGATGTCAGTTAAATCACCAAGCAAAATGGCGGAGAAGAGGGAGGTGTAGAGAAGTGACGTTTCTGGACGTGTCGTCTGTTTTTCTTATCGCATATTCTTTCATGACCAATTGGTTGGTGTGAATATATGTATTTAATTTACCACCAAATGATATAACACGAAATTAAAGGAAAGATCGAAGATTCTTGCAAATTCAGCTGTTTGAAAAAGTAGATTTTTTGTGTGTATTGTTGCTATGGATTAGCGTAGAAATAAACCATGACACGAGTTCCAGACATAGGAAAATTGTTTCTAAAGCACTGATTTTCCATTGTAGGCCCGACAAAAATGTCAGGAGGATTTGAGCCACAGAAGACTTACGGGGCCATTGGCAACAGTGTCCCAGATGTTGGGTTTCATGGTCTCCAGTTCAGTCCTACAGAGCTATACAATTTAAGTGAAAACATTACAACAAACATAAATACTATAATTAAAAGCTGGAAAAACTTGGAACAGGCGCTTAAAAACACAGGAACAGATAAAGACAACCAAGAATTGAGAGATAAAATGTAAGATAACCAATAACATTTTTAAGTTTATAGAATTGTGCATGTGGTTACTATCAGGGTTACAAAACTATAGCTATATTCTAATAAGTGTGTTATTTCATTTGTCTGAAGTCATGTAACACAACAGAGCTGTAACCAGATTGTGTCTCAAACAGCAAAAGATCTTCAGAGGTTGACTGTAGTTGTTAGAAAGGGGGACAAGCAGCAGAAACTTCAAGCTGAGAAACTCACTGGTGACTTCAGAGATGCCGTACAGTGCTACAGCAGGCTTCAAAAGGTAGCTGACTTGGTTTTAAAATAATAATATATTTTAATTGCAGGTTTAGTTATGCATAAAGTTGAATAATATTTGCAGGAATAACCAGCAGTGTTCGTTTGTAATTTAAATTATATTGATAGTATCAGTTACTGTCCAACTACTCATTCACATCCATCAATATTTAAATAGTGGTGCTTGTTGGTGGTTCATTACAACATTCCCTACTGATACCGAAGTAATGAAGTGTAAAAAGAGGCTTAGAAACATCTGTTGTACCTCACAATTACCACCACCTTTTCTTTTGCAGGAAAAAAACAGATTTATAAGTGTTAATGGATATCATTATGACAGAATAAATAATATTGTTTACACCTCAACATAGATGAATTAATGGTCAGCTTCCCATTATAATGCATGTGTTGAAATAGTCTTCTGCAACATGTTGATTTAGGTTTAGCAAATGCCAACATAAATGGCCTTCATTTCATTCAGGGTATGCAGTAAAGGCTGTATCACATGGTGCATTAATACTTCTATTACTATAACATTCAGTTGGACTTTATATGCTACAGATGAAGATTAGCTTGATCTAAGGGGCCAGAGTAGATCCCCCTCCCTATTTCATACTTGAAATTGTTGCTGGACCCTATCTCTGAAGTACAGTTGTTTTTAGAATGTTGTCTTGAATCATGCAATGGATAGAGTCCAGTTGGAATGGCAGATTATACAACTTCTCAGAGACCATGTATGGCTGCTACACTGTTTTCATTTCCCCCTAATGTGTTATTGTGACTATCCAACCATTTGCTGAGCTAAGTAAAGCTCAGCACATTTCAATTTTGCAGTGTGAATGAGGCGTATGACAACTTATGTTGCCTGCAATGTTTAAGTAACCCCATGCAGCAAAGGCCTTCTTGAAAAGGCAGTATCCGTTCAAGAAATTTCCAGCCTTTTGTTAAAGCCCAAGGTTCATTACCATGTTTGTAAGGACGTGCGTCTAGTCTTATCGTAAGTTAGGTGAAACTTGTAAGCATCATATTTCTGCACAGTTTAAGGTTTAAAATTCTTTGTAAGTGTATAAAATGCCATGAACTTGAAACTTTGTTTATTACATTTCTGCCTGTGAGATTTTTGTATTTTTTCAGTACTTTATACTATTCTATATGAAGTTATGTTAGTGTATCATACATTTGAAATTACAGAAGTGCAAAATATCATGAAAATCACATATAATGATCATTCCTATGCAGTAATGAATTTAGTCCAGCAGATTTATAATTGTAACAATATAACTGAAACTGGATGCCACTGTGGTGTCAGACTTATGAATATAAATGGCTTCGCCTACAATTAGAACTGATATGTAACCTGATGAAGCATTGTATGTTAAAATAAACTACTGAGGGGTCAGCACAAGCCATACCCATTTGTTCACACCATGTCAGTGTGCCATTCATATGCATCATACCATGTATAATTTCCATAGTCTTTGAAGAAAGGCATATAAAGGAAATAATATAAATAAATGTAAAAATTCTTCAAGCTTGGTTTTACTGAAGTGTCATTTTAACTGTTTTTACTTAGCAAGTTGCAGAGAAGATGAAAACCCGTTTGCTGTCAGGGCAGACACTAGGCACTACAAGTGAATATGATGATGAAGAAGAACAGAGGCTCACTGAAGAGGCAGAGAGAACTGCGGCTCAGAAGTCTCTGCAAAGGGAACTGCAATTTGAACAAGAAATGCTGTTGGAACGTGAGCAAAGGATACGACAGATTGAAGGGGACGTTCTAGATGTAAACGAAATCATGAGGGAGTTAGGAGCCATGATTCATGAACAGGCTGACACCATTAGTAAGTGGAAGAGATGCATTTGAATATGATGCAATGTATGTAATGTAACTATGTAACCCTAATCTTCAGAATGTGTTACTGAATGAAACATCACCAGACTAAGCAATTATATTCAGGAACTAGTTGGTTGAAATCTTTTCCAGAGAAGAGCTGACCTGAGGTTTCTGTCCATCCATCCAAAAGCTGGAAAATAGGCCTCCACTATTTCCTTCCCCCTTCATTCCAACTCAGCATTTTATTTCACTTGACACTCAGTTGCTTCTACAGTTCACAAAGCATAATTAAGTAACCCATAATACACTTAATAGCACTGGAAAATCCATTCAAATGTCACAGATTTTTCTGCATACTAATAACATCTTCATCAGGGAGCCATGATAGCACAGTTGGTATAATGACTAGGCTACCAGGTGTGTGACTGAGAAATCATGGTTTGAATTCATTCTCATCCAAAATGTTCGTACTGGCTTTGGAGCCTACCCAGCTTCCTATGGGTGCCGATCATGGTGAGTAAAGTGGGTTGGGTGTGCATTTGACCAGTAACCTCAATTTACTTCCTAGATGAAGAATAAGTGGAGCTATACCTCTGCTCCTCCCTTCAATAGGCCATCATGGTATGCACAGGACAGTTTTACCTTTATTGGACATAGAATCATTTTCAGGCAGTAGTTGCGTTATTGCTGACTGCCTCTGTGGTCTAGTGGTCAGAGTTTCTGGCTACAGGTACAGAGGTCCCGTGTTCGATCCCCAGAGCTACCAGATTTTCTGAGTAGTAGTGGGTCTGGAACGGGGTCCACTCAGCCTCGTGAGGTCAATTGAGGAGCTACTTGAATGAAAAAAGTAGCGGCTCCAGGTCTAGAAAACGGAGATTAATGGCTGTTGGGACCCGTTGCGCTGACCACATGACACCCCTCTATCCGCAAAAGTTGGCGCTAACTTCGCCAACCGGCGGCAGCCGCTCTGTCGGTATAGTTCGCGTGCGGACTAAGGCCACGGAGTTAGTTCAGTTGCGTTATTGCCATTTGCCCCTCTGGCCCTTCTTTTCAACTGTAGATGACTTTACTACATTATCATTTTGTGGCTGATGGCTGCAATTGCATTCTATCAAGCAACCCTATATCTGCCCATGGACAGGACACATATTGGGCAGACATTTGGTACTGATGGTAGGATGGTGCTGAGGAGGAAGACCTACAGCATAACAAGGACTTGAAACTGAACTGCAAAAGGGGCTGGACTTCATATTCAGACTTTTACCTTTGTTAGTGGTGAGGGAAAATCTCATGCTATCATTTTTCAATCCTATCACCTTGCTGTTACACCACTGGGGCACTACAAATGTAAACCTAAGTCCAACACAGTTCTCTGCCACAAAGTAATAAGATGACACAAACAAGGGATGTATGCTAGTAAAAGGAGTCACAGAATTGTCTTTATTGCAGATTCCATTGAGAACAACATTGAGAATGTTCATGGGAATGTGGAACTTGGTCAGCAAGAACTGCAGAAAGCAGCTGATTACCAGGTAAATGTCTTAACAGTCTGTCTTTTTTTTTCTTGGAAAACTTAAAACTGGTGTTTATATATTGTGATCTTGTGGGTTATGACACTCTTTAGTCTCATAGACTGTTAGAGCTCACTTGAAACCTGATGGCACATGGTGGCCCATGGTAGGGGAAGTGAAGGGGAAACATGCGAGGGGAGTGGGTAGCCAGTAGTCTTGTACTCTACCTCAGAACATAGTGTTTCCAGCATTACTACCATTACTACCACGGATTTGCACACCTCGGCTGCCAAAAGTCGACTGAACTGCCCCCCCCCCCACACCAATTTAAATGGACTTGTTCGTTTCGCTGAAAGACC
>Ga0123354_10000225_pt1 | contig 50041 bp, 46 predicted proteins | sample TergutLab28metaG_2_FD_97872 | JGI IMG/M metagenome (GOLD analysis project Ga0123354, IMG submission 97872) | Labiotermes labralis P4 segment gut microbial communities from Petit-Saut dam, French Guiana - Lab288 P4 | ecosystem: Host-associated > Arthropoda: Insects > Digestive system > Gut ... | reverse complement strand
TGCTAAATATGTTGTTGTTATTGCCTGTCCATTTTGTGTCCATCCATATGTATTGTTTATTGAACTTCCTGCTTTTAATGTTAATCCTGCTGGCAAGTAATCTGTTACTTCAGTTGCTTTTCCATCAAAATCTCCTTCGTTATATATTCTTATTGTATATAATACTGTATCCCCAGTATTGACTTCTAATGCATTCTTTGGTTGCGTATATATCGCTGTTGTGTCTGTCCCATCTTCTAATTTTGTTGTATCTATTACTGGTGTTCTACTTACTGTTGGTGATACTCCGTTTATTGATGTTATAAATTTTCTTAATGATAAATCATATTCTTTTTTAACAGGTATTTCTACTTCCTTCGATTCTTCCTGTTTCGTTCTATCTACTACTACTACTGGTTGCTCAATTAATTCTGAACCTCCTACTGTATAAAACGTTGGCGTTGTAACTGAGTATCCTATACTAATATTTACTTTAACACTAGAAATGTTCACGTCGTTATTTACAGAAACATAAAAATCTTTATTTGCTAAATCTTTTAATGTTGTACCTGTTGCTATTGGTTGCTTATTTTCATCTAATATTGTATATCCAAGATTATTATCATTTTGGTCTTTTACTTCTGCTGTTATATCATAACTTGTATTACCATTATCTTCTATTCTAAAAGGTCCTACAATAATTTTACCATTATTTATTTCGCTTGTTGCATTAGTGTCTGCAATCTCTGCTGGTGCAGTGTCAACGCTACGTGTATCTCCATTGCCATAATTACTAGCAGTTTTCTTTGCTAGATCTATTAAAAAATTATACAATTTTGAAGCTTGGTCTTGTCTTTGCCATGTTGAATCTAAGTCATCAAGTGTTAAATTAAATGGTCCTTGTCCTCCTTCTGTTTGTGTTAATTGTAATTCTGGTAATGTTTCAAAATGATATGCATATTGATCAACATTGCTCGGATCTGAGTTTGTAAAGTACCATAATGCACATTGTTGTACAACTTCGATATCATCATCTGTTAATACAAAATCTGATGGGTCCAATGTTGGGAAAGCCATCTTTATTAATTGTTGCTTAAAGTTTGCCGCATTAGCATCTTTAGGCAAATATAAATTATCCAATAATGCTAATACTGCATTATAGTTTGTATATGTATATGTTTGACCTCCACTAGTATATGTTTGTTCTCCATCTGATGGCAAAATGCCTTTTATACTATCTGGTATTGTTGAATACTCTTTTAAATTATATGAAACATTATATACGCGGTTTTCTATATAAGAGCTGTTACCAAATCCTGGTCCACCCCTTAAACAGTATATCGCGTTATTGTAGTTATATTTACCATTTTGATATTCTACTATTTTCCATACATTTTTTGTATTTGCACTATATCCGTATCCGCCCTCACGCAAACTCACTATGCCTAGCTCCATACTTGCACTGGCATATGCTTTACTGGCAATTACTATCCCTACTATTAATGCTAACAACACTACTAAAATTACTTTTTTTAATTTCATAATTTACCTTCCTTATTTTTCTATTTAATCTCATTATGTAATTTTATTTTTTTACACCATATTACCATTATACCAATTTTTTGGTAATTTTGCAAGATATTATGTAAAATTTGTTAAAAAAGGAGGTACTATTTAATGATTCTTACTAAAATATCCGCTCTGGGTTGTAGGGGCGAACATTGTTCGTCCGAGACTAGAGGAATTTGATAAAATTATTGAAAAAAGAGATAATTATAGTGCAGGACGAACAATGTTCGCCCCTACATTAAATATTATGATATTTATATTAATGCATTTCCCTGGGTCTCGAACGAACAATGTTCGCCCCTACTTTGCTGAAAAGTGTTAGACAGCAACAAAAAGGACCGATATAATCTTACATTCCGTGTTTTGGGAAGCAGTTTTGTTGGTGGTTCTACACTTTTATCCATAAAGTTTAGTTGTATGATTTTACCTTGTTCATTAACTTGTATTGTTTGAGGTTCACTATTATTTATGTAATATTCCGGTGGAGTTACTTCTTTTATTGTATATATTCCACATGACAAAGTAATTTCTGCCTTGCCATCTTCTTCTGTTGTAAGGGTCTTTATAATATTTCCTGCTTCGTCTAGTATTTCAAAAGTTGCATTTGATAAATATGTTCCTGCTTTATCTCCAGTTAGTTCATTATCATTTTCTGCTTGTTTTGAAATTACTATTTCAGATGTAATGGCTTTATCTTCGGCTGTAATTGCTGACACTTCACCTTGCGTAGTAATGCTAAACGGCATTATGTGCGTATCTAAGTTATAGCCTTCTGGTGCAGTTTTTTCAATAGCAATGTAGTTACCGTATTTTAAGTTAGTAAAATCAACTTGTCCTTTATCGTTTGTAGCATCAGTTTCACCAATTAAAATATCTGAACTGTCTAATTCTCTATTATTGTTCATATCTTGGTAAATATCAAAAGTAGCACCACTTAATGTTTTTGATGTATCATCTTTATCTACTTTTGTTATTTCTACACTGCCAGTTATAATAGCATCTTCGGCTGTGATTGTTGCAGGTGTTCCGTTATTATTTATTGTAAATGGCATTATGTTTGTATTTAGAATATATCCAATAGGAGCAACACTTTCAACTGCTAAATAATTTCCATACTGTAAATTATTATATGTAACTTGTCCATTTACATCGGTAGCATTAGTTTCTCCAACTAAAATATCTGTACTATCAATTTTTCCGTTGCTATTCACATCTTTATAAATTTTAAACTTTGCACCAGATAATTTAGCATTTGTATTTCTGTCTACTTTCGTTATTGTTACACCTCCTGTGATAACTGTGTCTTTGGCTGAAACTGTAACATTGCTTCCATTAATGGCTATCTTAAATGGTATTGGTATAGTATTAGAATTATATCCTATAGGACTAATACTTTCAACTGCTAGATAGTTTCCTGCAGCCAGGTTAGAAAATGTGGTTTGTCCATTTGCTCCTGTTTCACTAGTCTCCCCAATTAAGGTATCTGTACTATCCACTTGTCCATTGTTATTCAAGTCTTCGTAAATTTTAAATTTCGTTCCTGATAATGTACCTCCTGTGTCTTCATCTGTTTTCGTAATTGTTACATTTGCTCCTAATGTATCATTAAAAGATAATGTTATTGTTTGTGGTTCAAATGGTTCTGCTACAAAAGCATTATCTTGAAGTTTAGAGGTACCACTGCTTGCATATAGCACAGGAAATGTTTCAATTGTTCCATCAACCTGTATTGCAAAACTAACATTTAAATTAGTTAACGCATTTTTAGGAACTAACACCTTAAATTGTTCGCCAACATTAAATGTTGTTTTAGCAACATTGTTCATATCTGTAATTTTTGTTCCTGTTGGTACATTCCCAGTTATTGATAACGTTATTGGAGTAGCATTTGCATTGGCCGACACAGTGTATGTTTTACTGAAATAATTGCTGTCTATATTGTCTATTATAGTATTCGTTGAAGTATATGTATATAATGGTGATTGGTATGTTTCTGTTCCATTCAATGCTTTGTTTACTAAATTTTGAAGGGCAGTTAACACAGAACTATTTGAATTTCCGTTTGTGGTAAAGTTGCTGATATTTCTTTGTCCCAACGCACAGTAAATGGCTTGTTTTGTTACATAAAAAGCTTGGTCTGCGTTGCTAAGTCCGCATTTGAGCCGGTGTACTGTATGGATAGCCATATCTAACAGCTCTCCACACTTTGTCATTGATTAATCCTGTCACCGTTAGTGAATAGTTGCCTGTTTCTGGTCCATCGACTCCGTCATTTAAACAGTATGCAGGATATTTTTGTCCGTTTGGTCCAGTATATGTAACGAAATATGCTCGAAAAGCTGTCCCATTGTGTCTTAGGTACATTGTATTTATTAGGTGATCTGTGGTAATAGTCGCTTTGTCTACAAAGTAGGCAAAAGTGTTAATCGTGGTTGAAAATAATATTATAAATATTAATATTATAATGTTTGTTTTTTTAAAGATGTTTTTTGATATATTTTTCATTTTTTTATTTCCTTTCTTTTCTTTTTTTTCTTTTTAGTTATTGTCCACAACTTAAGGAAATATTGTCGCTGTTGTAGGGGCGAACATTGTTCGTCCTGCACTATAATTATCTCGTTTTTCAATAATTTTATCAAACTACTCTAGTCTCGGACGAACAATGTTCGCACCTACATATACAATCCTTTGCCTTAAATTGTCTCTTCTATTGCTTGTACGCACAATCTTTTGTTTGGCTTATTGCTTATACAGGTAATTAAGGTTACTCTGTTATCTTTCGTCTTTTGTAAATAACTCCAATCTTCGTCAGAGATTTCTTTTGAAATTTTTACTGTGTACTTTTTAGTTCCATATTTAGATTTATATATAATTTCATCTCCAATTTTAAGTTTGTAAATATTGGCAAAATAGTTATTTTTATATCCTCTATTATGAGCAGCAAGTCCAATATTCCCATTTTGCACTGATGTGGTTGGAAAATGCCCTATATAGTTCCATAATGTTGGCATATCTATCCCTTCTTTTACTTCTTGTTCAAGTCCTATTTTGGGTATAATTAACATTCCTACAATATTATTAGTTTTAAATGATTCAATGCTTTTCTTTATTGGTTGGCTGGTTATATCTTCAATTAATTCGGTTCCGTTATCATGCATTTGATTTTCTAATGCATTTTTATATGTAGTTATTTGCATTGAGGTTGATTTTTGAATTTGTTTTTGAAATAACATTATTTTGGGTACAAAAATTATTGATAAAAAACACAGTAAAATAATAGAAATAATAAGTGCTTTTTGCTTCAGCTATTTCACCTCCTTCCTCACTTGATAATTTTTAACTTTTATTTTGGATTTCTTTGTCTTAGAATTAAGACTTTTTAGAATTAACTATCTACTAATTTTTGAATTTCTTTTAATGATTCACTTACTGAAATAATTATATTCTCAGCATCTTCTTTTGCATAAAGATTTTTATAATCTGCAGCTTCTCTTAAGTGCATTCCATCTTTTAAACAATCATATGTTACCATAGGTAATTCTTCCGTTTTTATGTACAATTCTTTAAATATATCTTTTAAAGCTATGTGACTTTTTTCTCTATAGCCTGATTTATATATTAAAGCTCTTACTGCGTGAAATATTGCATAATATGCCTGCACTGTTGCCCACTTATAATTTTTTTCTTCAAAACTTACTTTTGCAGATTCTAAATCCCTTACACCCACTCCAAATTCTTTCTTGTACATATCTTCACTAAACGAACATTTTTTTATTAATCCTCTTAAAATTAAATCTTCAACTACTTTCAAGCTCTCACCTCCCATAATACAATTCCTTTCATTATTTCATCAAAAAAAGCTTTTTCTTCTTTTTTAAATTGCATAAACCCAAGTGTATTTTGAATAATAGGATTTATTTGTCTAACATTAGAATTTAATTCACTTCCTATTTCTATACCACGCAAAACTTCAAGAATTTTTTCCTCTTCGTCGGTTAATACAAATAAATCGATATCACTTTTTACTGTATCTTCCCCTGTTGCACAACTTCCAAATAATATTATTTCTCTTGCAAATTCTTTTATCTCTTTTACTATTGGAATTAAGCTACTTATATTATCAAATATTCTAAACTGTTTTAGAAGTGGATTGTTTTTGTCTAATTCATATATTACGTTTTTGCCTAACAGCCTACTTGTTACTATTCCATATTTTTCGAAATTCTTTAATATTGTATGAACACTGCTTAGGGCTAGTCCAAGCTCCTTTGATACACTAGTCGCAGTATTTTCCTGATATACATTTTTGCTTAAATGTGACAATACAAGTAATGGATTTTTATTATATAGAAAACTTGTAAAACTTTCCATGTTATTCACCTTTCTATTAAACGAAAATATCTTCTTTTAAAAGAATATGTTTCCATTATAAAGAATTTTAAATGAAAAGTCAAGTTTTTTATAACTTTTATTTTGGATTTCTTTGTCTTAGAATTAAGACTTTTTAGAATTTTGAAATAACGATAATAATATTATGTTACATCATTATCATTGCATAGTCAATATGCAAATGAAAAATTTTAGAAAAATTTTAATTTAGCATGGTCGAAAAAGGTCGAAAAATAAGGCAATTGCATAAGTGCGTACCCTAACGTATTCCCTCCAAAACCTCTTCCTTGCTTTTCTTTCCAACCCTAAAATACCCATTCCCTTTAATATTCGTGTTAAAGCCACAGATAGAGCTAAAATTACAATAATCACAAGCTTTAGATTGACCATTTTTATATGGCTTTATTTCAATATTCCCTTTTAATATTTCTGATGAAATTTGCCTTATCACCTTTTTTACCTCTTTTTGCAAATTTTTAAAATCAGCCTCTTTAATGAGATTTCCCGTTCGTTCACTCAACGTTCCATCCTGTTTTATTTCAGCATTTACAATACTAGATTTGCCTGCTTGCAACCTATTGTCCATCATTTTTACAACCTGTACATCTGCTAAAAGTAGCCCTTGCATTTTGAACGAATTCTTTATCTTCTCCTCTATTTGCTCTTCCGTTAAGTTTTTGTTGTTTTTTATTATCGGATCAACTAAGTTAAAATACATTACACCTGATGGTAAAACATCTTCTATTTTAGTAATACTGTCTAAGTAAGTTAATAACTGTATTTGAAGCCCCCCAACCACTTCATTTAAGTCAATATCTTTTATTGAAGATTTATAATCTATTATCCTTATATATTTTTTATTCCCACTTATGGCTAAATCCACCCTATCAATTTTTCCGCTAATTTCAACCTTTTGTTTATCATCCAACTCTAATGTAATTGGCGGATAATGCTTTCCTTCTTTGAATTCCACCTCATTTCCCATTATTTTAAAGTTACTATATTTAAACTGATATACAATATATTCTATCGACTTTAATATCAGTCTTTTTAGTTTTAAAGTTAATGTAATAAATTTAGGGCTGCTTGAAAAAATGTAATTCTTTGGCAATTCTAGTTTTTCTTCTATAATTTTATCTACAATTTCTTTTATCTGATTCTCCTCTAAATCTCGCATTTCAATATCTTTTACTTGTTCAAAGAATTCATCTATTACTTCATGCATAAATGCTCCTGTATCTACAGGCTTTAAGTCAAGTTCAGTTTGTTCACTTAATTTTAACCCATACTTTATATAAAACGAAAATGGACATTTTCTGTATTGTTCAAGTTTTGAAATACTAGTTTTTAATGTATCTCCATATAATTTTTGCACATTAATTTCATTCAGCTGTCGGCTCAAATTGCTATACTCTAAACCTTTTAAGGCTTCCTCTAATTTTGTATTCCACTCAGAATTGTTTTTGTACCATTCATATGCCACTAACCAATTACCTGAAATTTCTTCTCCATTTTTAAGTTTGCTTAAATTAATTAAAAGACTATCAAACGTAGCTTCCGGTACAGATATTTCCATTGTGTTTGTAATAATATCGCTACTTTGCTTAATGTTTTTAAACAATTTCCTCATCATATAAATTAAGGTTGAAGCTCTTACGGCTTGTCCTTCTTTATCTGTTGAGGTATATGTTAAAAACAGCTTTTCCTCAGATACTGTAAATATTTTATATATGTAAAATTGTTCCGTATATATTTGCTCTAATGTTCCTCCAGCCAGTTCAACACCTCTTTGTCTTAGTATTTCCCTGTCATTATCGTTTAAAAAACCTTCATCTTTTGTTATACTTGGTAAAATTCCTTCATTTAAACCAAGTACAAAAGCAATTTTTATTTTATGACTTTTTGAACGTTCAATATCCCCAACAATTACATTGTCTATACTTGCTGGAATGGTACCTATATCAATATTTTTTAAGCCCATTTTTAAAATTTCTATATATTTATCAAAGGTGGTTTTTTCTTCTTTAAATATCATTACTATTTCGTCAAAAACATCAAAAATAACTTTAGCAATTCCTCTGTACTGATTTGCTAAATCCAATTCATTTTGTTTTTCTAATTCAAATATAACTTTATTAATGTTTTCTTCCACATGATTTTTAATCAAGAACTCATATATAGCTTTTGTGATATTTGTGAAGTTTTTTGTTCCTGTGCGGGCATTGGTCTGCAGGGTGCAATCATGCACCCCTACAATTTGATTTTTCAGGTTTAAAATAGGGGTGATTATTTTTTTTCTTATTTGTTCTAATTCATTAGTTCTATCATCTTCATATTTCCATTCTTTTAGCCATTTTGAACCTTTTATACCCCATTTCAGGCAATATTTTTCTAATACATATACTGTTTCCATATTTAATCCTGAAAATGGATTTTTTAAATAGTTAAACACAGCCTCATATTTCCAGTTTTTGCTTATAACTTCCAATATACTTAACACATATTTTGATAGCATATTTTGGTTCAAATCCTTTTTTTCATCAATAAAAACAGGAATTCCATATTTTGAAAAAATAGCCTTTACTATATTGGAATATGAATCTATATTCTTTGCCATTACCGCAATATCGTTATATTTATAACCTTTATCTCTTACTAGCTTAATTATATTTTGTGCCACATACTCCGCTTCCGAATATGGATTGAAAGCTAAAAACATCTCTATGTTTTCCACATTTTTATCATATTCTTTTAAATTATTATTGAAAATATTCTGTTCTAAATGCTTTAGTTCTGGAGTCTTAAACCTATATGTTTCAGTTAAAACCACAGGTTTTTCAATAGAAATACCATTTTCCTTCGCCAGCTTTGTTAATTTATTTGCTGTTTTTTCAGTTTGAAAAAATAAATTCGTGGCATGCTGTAGGGGCGAACTGTGTTCGTCCGCATATATTGATGATTGATATATCTCGGGCGAACGCAGTTCGCCCCTACATATTTGATTCTCGTTTGTATCTATAGTTAAGCACACGCTAACCTTTTGTGCTTTTTTAAGTATTTCTTTCATAACCATATATTCTTGTTCTGTAAACCCGACAAATTCATCAAAAAACACAATTGTATCATCAAACATAGTGCTTTCATGTAACTTTTGAGCCAATAAGTTTAAGACTTCAGTTTCATCAATGTACTTATTTTGTATATTTTCTTGAAAACACTTATATATAAGTGACAAGTCTTCTAATTTATATTTTAAATGTAAATCTTTACTCTGTAAAATAACCTCATTAATGCTACCTGTACATTCATCGTCAATTCGCACATTTTGCCTTCTTAGCTCTGTTATAGCATTTAACGCTATATCTAAATTTTTTTCTTCATTATTTAAAAACTTAAGCTTTTTCTTATTTTTGCTTAAAATGTCAAATATAATTATATTCCTACCACATTTCGATAGAAGCGTTTTTTTCGCTCCTCCAACTTCTGTGAACACTCTATGGGCAATCCTGTTAAAGCTTAACACCTCTGCATTTACAACGCTGTTTGTCCCTAAAATATCTAATAAACTTTTCTCAGCTGTAAATGAATATTGCTCTGGAGTTATAATATATATTTTTTGTTTGTTGTTTATTATTTTTTTTATGTTTTCGTAGCAATATGTGGTTTTGCCTGTGCCGCTTCTACCTAGTATTAATTGTAAACTCATAAATTTATCCTTTCAACGTTACTATTTAACACTTTAGCCTAAAACTTCCGCCTCCTCAAGTATAGTATAGCTTTTAAAAAGGCTCCTCCAAGTCAAGGGGTAATCCGTATGCCTCAAAGGGCTGTCGTTCACCTTTTTAAAAGCTATACTATACTTGAGGAGGCTACTTTGGTGAAAACTGTTAACTAGTATCCTTTCAACTACTTCTTCTCCAATAAAACAAATACTGTTGTGCTAATCCTGCTAATTTACCATATTTGCTTTTGGCTAGATTTTGCAATTCTTCTTTACTCACTTTTGTTTCATCTGAGTTCTTTACATATAAATCGTTCATAACTCTTCTAACCCATACATCTACTGGGAAAACCTCAAATCTATTAAATCCAAATAATAAAATACAATCTGCTACTTTTTCTCCCACACCTGGTAATTTCATTAATTCTTCTCTAATCATATTTACATCAGCTATGTTTTTTAATAATTCTATATCTATCTCTTTGTTTAATATCATTTTCGTTGTATCATAAACTCGTTTATCTCTAAAGCCTAGCCCTAAACTTCTTAAATCTTCAATGCTTGCTTTACTTAATTCTTCTGGCGTTGGGAAAGTATAATATGTATCATTTCCCCATGTTATCGCCTTTCCGTATGTTTTGCATAATTTTTCAATAGTCTTTTTTATTCTTGGAATATTATTATTGGCTGAAATTATAAAAGAAATTATACATTCCCATATATCTTGTTTTAATATTCTTATGCCATTTCCATATTCGATGCTAGTTTTTAAAAATTGGTCTATTTTAGATAGGTTTCTTTTTATAATTGTATAATCCGTATCTAGATTAAAATATTCTTTCACTACGGATTCTAAGCTGTTTTTATGTCCCGGGTGAACGATGTTCGCCCCTACGATTCCTTTGAATATTATTGAACCTGCTGTTTCCTGTGCTGATAACACACTATTACCAACAACGCCTTTGTAGATTCCATTACTATCTCGGTTCCATCGAAAGCACTGTCCACATTCAAAAATATGAACTAAGTTAAATGAGTTTTTATTTTTTAATATGTATGTTTGTTCTTTCATAATTAATATTTTATAATATTTTTAATATATAATCAATCTATTTTAGCACTTTTGTCCAAAATATGTTACTAGTTAATGCCCTTTTTAACAAAAACAGCTTGTGGTGATTAGTATATGTTTTTAAAAGGCGAACGACAGCCCTTTCAAGGCAACGGATTACCCCTTGACTTGGAGGAGCCTTTTAAAAACATATACTAATCACCACAAGCGGACATTTTAAGCAAAAGCATTAACTAGTAACCAAAACATCATGGGACCAAGACCACACGGAAACCATAAAGAGTATTGTCACCAGAAAAACTTGGAGCTCCCTCTTCAATTTCTATATTGAACACCCCTGCATTGTTGCCCCCAGATCCATTACCACCTCGTGATGAGAATGGAAAATCAAATGTAAAGTCTTCTACCGAAAACCCACCATAAAATACGCAACTGTCTGAAAACCAACCATATTGTGCTCCTATCCACACTTCATGAATAGCATCCCCTATATGTGAAACGTCTTTCCCTTCACTTGTAAAATCAGCAAATGTTTCTGCATACCATGTATTTGTGCTATTGCTATATGCTGTTGCATATTTAGTGCTATTTCTATTAGTACTTGCAAAAGTTGTTCCTCCTACACTTAGATAATCTTGTGCCGTATAATATTCTCCAGAATATTTTTTATTAAATGCCGCCACATATTCATTTGAACATCCACTTAAATCATATATTCCCGTTGGATTTCCTGTACTACTTTGTGCTGTATTTAAAGTTGCGTACGAAGAATCATGGAATGTATTCACCATCCCCCCTGTGAATCCACAATTATTAGTTGATACTTCTGTTCCATTTCTTCCATACTGACTATGAGTTAAATAAGCTACCGCTCCCCATTCACTATTTTTTATTAAGTGACTTTCTTTTGCTCTATCATAATTAAATGAATTTTCATAACTGTTTGCTATGTTTATGTCTGTCCAACTACTTACACCTGGTTTACTTACCGCTTTTATATTGCTTGATATTGCGTAATTCCCTACATCACTCGGTTCATATTTCCCATCTTTCTCCATACTCATTTCAAATTTTGCTACCCAAAAACCCGATAGTTCACTGTCCCATTCTCCATTTGCATATCCATTATTAGTTCCATCGGTAAATGCTGGATGAATTATATATCCATCACTACTTACTGTTATTCCCGCATCTACAGTTACTCCATTAACCACTTGTCCTTTACTTGTTGCTGTTGTATATCCACTCGCTCCTGATTTTGCACTTGTTGGTATAAAATTTATTTCTATTTTCCCTGCTTTTGTTACATCTGTATTAACTCCTTGTTTTACTCCTGTATAATCTATTTTATATTCATACCTTGGTATCCACACCCAATAGCTTCCATCCTCTGTTTTCGCATTTGCCCATCTACTTGTTTTGCTGTCTGTTATATTATCTCCAGCTACATAATTATACCAATTTTCTATTTTAAAATTTGGATTATCTCCCTGTACTATTTCGGTAGTATTATTTGCTGGGTTTAATGTATCTATATCTCCAGAATCATCTTTCGCCCAATATACTGCTTTCATTCCACTTGCTAATTTTGGTGGGCTTACTATTCCATTCCAATTTCCATTTCCATCTGGGCTTGGTACAGTTGTTTCTTCTTCACTCTTATCTCCAAACCAATTCTTTATATTATTTATATTGTTTTCTTCATCATTAACCGAATTATTATATAATTCAGTTGCCTGTTTTGTCTTATCAATTAAACCCGTATTAATTACGCCACGTATTGCTACTCCTGCTAATATTAGCATTACAATTACAGTAACTATTAATGCTATTAATGTCATTCCTTTTTCTTTATTTTTTCTTGTGTTCATAAACTCACTCCCATCTATTATCTATTATAGAGCTTCAAGTTGCTTTAAGGTCAATATATTTTAAGCCTTTTTAAATCCTTTTCCAATAACTTCTCTTGCATTAGAAACTACAACAAATGCCTGATTGTCCACACGTTTTACAATTTTCATAATCTTAATTACTTCATTTCTCGAAGCAACACACATTAGCATTGTGAAATCTTCTGCTTTATACATGCCTTTACTATATATCCCTGTGACGCCCCTTTTAATTTCAGAGTTTATCTTTTCGGAAATTTTGTTTGAATTCTTAGAAATAATGTATATAACCTTGATAAAATCAATACCCTCAAAAAATACATCTGTAACTTTTCCCATCACAAATATTGCAATTGCAGAATAAAGTGCTATTTCTATTTCTTTGAAAAATAAAACGTTCAACCCAACAATTATTATATCAATAATTACTATTATGTTAGATGTCTTTATCTCTGGTTTATATGACCTTACTAAATTAGCAAGTAAGTCACTTCCTCCCGTTGAACCTTTTTCCGACAAAACCATTGCTATCCCAAGTCCTATTAATGCTCCTCCATAAATACAAGCTAGAAACCTATCGTCTGTAAATGGTTGGTACATTTCAAAAATACTCATAAAAATTGATAACGAAGCTGTTCCAATTACAGCATTTAATACGAAGATTTTTCCAATTCTAAAATAGGCAAAAATAAAAAATGGGATGTTTAATGCCATTATTAAAACTCCCATTGGTAAATTAAATAAAAAGTGCCCTACTGTTGCAATACCAGTAAATCCACCTGTTGAAAGATGAACATTTAATAAAAACTGTGCTGTGCCTAGTGCCATTATTGCTGTACCTAAAATTATTTTTAAATACTTTTTGCCGTACTTTTTCGCCAAAAATTTTTGTTTTCGATTTAAAAAATTCATAAAACCACACTTTTTTCAAATTTCTAGTCTCTAGTTTCTAGCCTCTAGTATAGTATTGGTGGTTTTTAGATTTCTATTCAAATAAAGAATTTATTCAAATTTCATTTTACCTGTTCGTTTTCTACTTCTCTTGAATTTACTTCTCTTCCCACTGCTTGAACAAAATCTTCTCTATCTACTGGACCTGTTTGTCCAGCCATTCCTGCTGTTTGAGTCCTCATAGAATAGTTTCCTCTTTCGGGTGTAGGCATCATAGAATTGTATGTACCCTTGCCTCTTTCATTAAATATAGTTTCTGGTTCTCCTACAAAAGCGAAAGTATCATCTGCTCTTGCTAAACCAGCTGCATCTTTTTCTATGTCATAATATAATAAAAATTGCTTACTACTGTTTATAATCTGTTTTCTAGCTTCTTCTCTGGGCATTCCAATATATTTTTTATTTTGTAAAAGATTTAAAATTTGTTCTTCACTTAATTCTGAGTACATATCTCCAGTTTTTGCTACACCTACATCTCTTAAACTATGCATTCCGACTATTTCACCGTTAGGACCTGTTCCTTTAATCTTACCATTTGAATGTTGCAATTTTCTGTCTTTTATTCGTTTACCTTTAGCCATTTCTTCACCAAACTTATTTAATATCGCTATATTGTTACCTTTATAATACACAACATACGCTTCTGTACTTCCTTCATTATAACCCATACCAGGAAGTACAATTTTATCTATTCTTGTATAATCGTAATCTTTATTATTTAATATATTTAAGTCTTGTTCTAATGCTTTTTGATGTTCCGCATATAAATCTTTTGGATTGCTAAAGGTTGCTACTGCAAATTTATCTCTCTCCATTATTCCACTTTCAACCACATATCCATCTCCGCTGCCTTCATACATAAAATTATTTAAACATTTATCAGATATAATCTTTGCAGAACTATTTTTTAAAAAGTCTTGCATATATCGATTTTCTGGATATTTCTGATTAAACATATCAATAAAATTTTGCATTCTATTTATTGTTCCAGCATCCTTATTTTTCAGACTCTCCATAACATTATCATACCATGCTGTTAACTCTGCATCCTTTGAAAAAAGTAAGTATTGATCTGATTTTATACCTGAAAAATGCCTTGATAATGATGATTCAACATCTATTGATGTTGTTTCTCCTTCATCAGCTTTCCAAATTGCTATCGAAGATCGATTTTGACCATAATAAAAATCTATCATTTTTTCGACATCTGTAAGTATTTTAACTTTTTGTTTATCCGTTAATTGAGTTTTTGGATGTTCAAGTTTATATTGTAAACATCTTTTATAATATTCTTGTGGTGTTTCACTGTTTTGTTGCTTAACATTATATTCGCCTAAACCCATACGTAATCGTTCTGGCGAACCTATAGCATAACCGAATGTGATTTGAGACATTTCACAATAAAATAGTTGCCCTGTTTTAAATGGTGAATCATTACCATTTAACATTGAAAGTGATTTGTATTCATCAACAAACATTTCATCGTTAATATTTAATCCATTAGCATCTATATTTTGTAATAATGCACTATTAAATGAATGCGTATAAAATCTATTGTTTTTACTTTGCAGACCTATTGCCTTTTGAATTTTTATCATATTAATTAAAGTATTTGTGTCTTTTATGCCTAATTTATCACTCCATTTTTGAACAATAATTGGCATAAGGTATTTTTCAAATTTTTCTTGTTTTTCGTTTCTTGAATACATATTATGACTTATTGTTTCAGGTGTTTTTTGACTTTCATTTAAGTTTTCAATTACTTTTAAAATTCCCTCATTTGACAAGTCTCCTGTTGCTGTAGCATAATTTATTAAATATTCGCTTAATTCAGTATATCGAATTTTTGCATCAACAATACTTTTTTCATTTATAACAGTATTTTTAAAAGCTTCTGATTGTATAGCTCTTTGTACATACTCCGCCATTTTTTCTTTTGTAATTAATGTTATAGGGTAACCCGCAATAATTTTTTCCATTTTTTTGACATTCCTCTTTAAATATATTATTATACATATATTTCTCTTTTTTGTGTCTACTTTTTTATGCTAACACCAATAGTTCTTTAAACATATTTTATCCCAACCTAAAAAATCTTTTTATTTTATTTAATATTTTCTTAAATAAACTTTCTTGAACAACCAAACTCTTTATTTCATTATCATAGCTTTTTTCCACTTCTACTTGCTTTTTCTTAAATAAATTATCATAACTATATTTTTCTTGTTTTTCATTTTCTATTTTCTGCAATTCTATTTTATCTTTTTCAATTAACTGTTTCCTTTCTTCCTCTGATGACCAGTAATCCCTATATAATACTGATAAAATGACTTTTGTTTCATATAATAAGTCTTGCTCATCTAAATTCTTTTTAGGGTCGATTTTAGCAATATAGTTTGATTTATTTTCTTTTATAAATTCTTTAAACTTTTCTGGTATCTTTTTTAAAGATTCTTCGTCTGCGAACTTAAGTATTTCATCAACTTCGGCAAGACCATTTCTATATGCTTCTTTCATAATATATATATTTCTCCTCTATTCATCCAAAAAGTCGCTATAATTAGACAATACCTTAGACTTTAGCCTTTCTTTTTTCATTTCAAAATCTTCTATTACTTTAATATCAACATCGTATAATTCTTTTATTCTTTTTATATTTTCTTTTTTATGCCCAATTATGTTATTTACGTTTTCTGGATGAACTCTTACTTCTATTTCCTTTGACCTTACATTTTCTGGTTTTACTTGACTCACAAGTGCATCGTACCACATGGCTGATTCTACCAACTGTCCAAAGGCTGGGTGGTATGGTCCTGCAATTACTGTGCTTTTTTCGTTTTGAGGATTTGTTATATTTTCTGTATTTTGCAAGCCTATTCTTATAACTTTTATTTTTCTTTTATCGAAAATATAATATAGCTCTTTTACTCTATCTACAGCTTGTTCAACCGTTAATGGTTCGTATTCGCCCGTTTCATACATTTTTTCTAATTCTGTACCTTTTAAAACTAAAACTGGGTAAATTCTAACTATTTTAGGTTTTAATTTTGTTAATGCAATTGCTGTATTAATTTCATCTTGTTTTGTGCTGTCTGGTAATCCTACCATCATTTGATGTCCTAATACAAAGCCATGTCTTCTTATTAATTTTGAAGCTTTTACTACAGAATTAAAATCATGTCCTCTTTTTGCTTTTTCTAAAACTATGTCATTTCCTGATTGTACGCCAAGTTCAATAGTTTTTACTTTATATTTTTTCAAAAATTTTAATATATCTTTATCAATATAGTCTGGTCTAGTAGATATTCTAACGCTTGAAGCTTTACCATTTTCTATATATTCATTTGCTATTTTTAAAAATTCTTCTTGCTTTGTTTGGTCTATTCCTGTAAAACTTCCTCCAAAAAAGGCTATTTCTTTTTCTACTCTTTCATCTTGGAAAATTTTTAAATAATATTCTATTGTTTTTCTAATATCCGCTGGTTTTATATTTTTAGTTTGTCCGCTAATTTTTCTTTGGTCACAAAAAACGCATTCGTTTTTACAACCATAATGCGGTATAAATACTGGTATGATATATTTTTTTTTCAAATCAATTCCCCTCTCCCATTACTTCTTCTTTATCTGTGCAATAGCTTCCTTTGCAGCATTCATTTCTGCTTGTTTTTTATTGCTACCTTGACCCTCGCTTGTTCTTTTGTTGTTTATTAGAAGCTCCACAGTAAATGTTTTTTTGTGGTCTGGTCCTTGTTCTTTTATAGTATTATATTTAATAGATACATCTCCATGCTCTTGTAATATCTCTTGTAGTACGGTTTTATAATCCTTTAAGCCTACGTTTTTGCTAGAATCTTTTATTATATCGCTTAAATTATTTATTATAAACTTTTCTACTTGTTCCATGTCAGAATCCAAAAAGATTGCTGCAATAACTGCTTCTACGCTATCTGCTAATACTGCTGGCCTATAGTTGCCTTTCATTGCCCTTTCGCTTTTACCAATATATAAGAAATCACTAAAATTAAATTTTTTAGCCACATCATATAAGCTCGCCTCACATACCACGCTGGCTCTAACTTTAGTCATTTCTCCTTCTGTTAAATTATTATGATTATCATATAAATATTTGCTAACAACAAATTCTAAAATAGCATCTCCTAAAAACTCTAATTTCTCATTATTTTCACACTTTTTTTCATTTGCATATGAAACATGGGTAAATGCTTTTTTTAATAAATTTTTATCTTTGAATGTGTAATCTAACTTTTGTTCTAAAATACCTGTTTCCAATATAATTTCCCTCCTTGTAAATCAGAAGTCGGATGTCAGATTTAACCTCTAACCTCCGACTTTTAATTTTCATATTATACATTTTCTTTAATATATTCTACCACATCACCTACTGTAACTACTTTTTCAGCATCTGCATCTGGTATTTCGATTGAAAACTCTTCTTCTAATCCCATAACCAATTCGACTATATCTAAAGAATCCGCTCCTAAATCATCTATAAAAGACGCTTCCATTGTAACTGTACTTTCAGCTACACCTAATTGTTCTACAATTATACTTTTTACTTTTTCGAAGATTTCTTCTGAACTCATTAGTCCTATGCACCTCCTTATAACTTTTATTTTCTTTACATATATTACAATATTATATGTTAGATGAAATGTCAAGAGTATTTTAACAATATTTTTAAAAATTTATATTAATAGTTAATATTTTCATTCTAAATTTCCGCTTTAGGTGGTTAGTATATGCTTTTTAAAAAATATTAATCCGTAATTATATTTCAATTAAATTAAATTCTATTTTCAGCTCATTTAACGCTGTTTCTTCCCTTTTACTGCATGATAAAATAATAATTTGATGATTTTTATATTCTTTATTTAAAAAATTTAATGCATTTCTTAATCTGTCTTCATCATAAAATGCAAAACTTTCATCTAAAATTAATGGAATACTTTCTTTGCAAATTTCGCTTAATACTGATAAACGTAGGGCTAAGTACATTTGGTCAATCGTACCCGCACTCAACCTGCCTGCATTTATGTAGTCACCATTTTCTAATTCTACAACAAGTCCTTCTTCATCTGAAAATTTGATATTTTTATATTTTCCATCTGAAACTCTTGAAACAACTGCACTTAACGAATTAGTAAATTCAGGTGTAATGTTCTCTTTCATCTTTTCATAAGCTTCTTCTATAGCGGTCTTTGCTAAATTTATGCTTCGACCTGTTGATAAAATTTCCGTTTCTTCTTCCTGTAAGTTTTGCAAATTTTCTTGTAGTGTTACTAATTCATTTAACTGTTTTCTATTGTTTGATTTATCAAATTCTAATGTTGATTTTTTCAACCTAAGCATATTTAGCTTGTTTTCTAACGTTTCTATTTCTTTTACTATTTCGTTTCTATTTTTTTCTAAACACTCGTCAATTTCATCCGTGCCTAAGTTCTGTAAATATTGATTTTTTATTTTATTATTTCTTTCTGTTATTATATTGTCTAAATTTTCTTGTGCTTTTTTTATCTCATTTTTTCTTTCTTGTATATTCTGCTCTATAATTTCTTTTTCCTTTAAAACACTTAGTTTCCCTTGATGATTTTTTATTGAAGCCTTTTTTTGTTTAATCCATTTAGTTATCTGTATCCACAAAAGTGCTAACGCCGCTATTGCAGTAACCAAACTGGCTATTGCTAATGTTATGTTTTGGGTAAAAAACATTTTAAAAATTATCTCATCTGTAATAAGCACCATGAAAGAAATTAATATAATCATCCAATTAGGTGTTACTTTACTGTCCTTAAACTTTTTTTCCTTTAATTCAACTTCCTTTAATTTATCAACATTTCCTGTCAAGCTAGACTTTTTTATATTAATTTTTTCTTCTTCTAACATCACATCTTCTTTAAACTGCTTTATTTCTTTTGATAATTTCAATTTAGTATCTATCTTATATATTTCGCTAACTATTTCATCTCTCTCCATATCAAAATTTGTCATTGATTCTTGAGTTGAATTAATGGTTTTTAATTTTTCATTTATTATTGAAATTTCATTATGTACTACATTTAACGGCTTTGCAACCGTTCTGTCCGTGCCTACTTCTTCATTATATTTTTCTTGTATCTTTTTTAATGCTTTCGCAAACGAAATATTATCATCACCAGTTGACACTTTATTTGCTATTTTTTGCAACAAAATATGTTGTTCAGATTTATTCAAGGCTACTTCTTGTTGCTCTATTACTGCCGTTTTAAATAATACCTCTTCCACTATTCCTGTTTGTTCAAGAAAAAACTCGCTATTTTTGTTTTTATCAAAGTTATAGTTTTGAGTTATGTCTTCTGATTTATTATTATATATTTTGGGTGATTTTTTTGTAAAGTCTCTAAACACTTCAAAAGTATCATTTGAATCTAACTCGTACGACATTTTGCCTGAATATTCCTTCCCATCCCATGGCTTATATTTTTCAAAATCTGAAATGTCTTTGCCATTTTTATTTCTATTTGCACCATAAAGAATGGCTCCAATAAATTTCAAAAACGTAGATTTACCAGATTCATTTTGCCCTTTAATTATGTTTATGCCGCTTTTTAAATTAATTTCTTTTTCTCTTAAATTACCAAATCCATTTATCTTTACATTTTTAATTTTCAATTTTTTTCCTCCTTATTTAATGCTTCACGTCCGCAGTATTACTCTAATATCTCTAATCCTATTTCAAGTGCTTTTTCCCATTCTGTTTTATCGTACATGTTTTGTTTTTCTAACAAGTTCTTAACAAAATATCCCTTTAAACTTCCTTCTTTGGCAATTTCGTCTAAGTTATATTTGAGTTTTGTAAAATCCTTTAGTTTTAGAATTCTATCGTTGTTTATTAATTTAATTATATCGTATTGATTTATTTCAAAATTCCTTTTGCCTACTAAAACAATTTTGTAGAAATTATTTTCTGGTACAACTATGTTATTTAACGTTTCAACCAATTCTTCTTTTGAATTTATTTCCGTTATATCTATTGTATATTCCACAAATTCTTTACTGTCCATTTTGATAAATTGTAAGTTTAGGTTCTCTTTATCAACTTCGCCCACAATAATGCCATGTTCTCCTAATTCATCAAACCCAAATGAAATTGGTGAGCCTGAATAAATTATATTGTTTTTACCACCTTGTTTAAAGTTTGTTTTATGTACATGCCCCAACGCTACATAATCAAACCCTTTTTCTTTTAAGCTCTTGCTAGAAATAGGATTGTATAATATAGTTGATTTGTCGCTTCCATCTAAGTTGCCATGAACAACTAATATGTTTATTTTCTTTTCATTTTCTACTTTAAAATTACTTAACTGGATACCTTCGTTAATAAAATCCGTAAACCCAACTCCATATATATCTGCTTCTTCCGTGGAAATTTTTTTGAATTCACCATTAAATATATTTACATTGTTACTCCATTGAAACGTATTATAATATGAGTTTTTTAAATAGGGATCATGATTTCCTGGTGTGATAAATATTTTTGTATCAATGATTTCCTTAAATTTTTCATTAATAAATTCAACGGTACTTTGTTTAACATACTTCTGTTCATAAAGGTCTCCTGAAATAAACAAATACTTTATATTGTTTTCTTTTATATAGTTAATTATTTTGTTAAAGGCTTCTCTTTGGTCTAGTCTTCTTTTGTCTCCTAGGTTGTCTTTTTTGCTTAATAAATGGTATATGATATCAAAGTGTATGTCTGCCATATGTACAAATTTCATGGTTACCTCCATTCGCTTTTGGTGATAAGTATATGCTTTCCATGTGGAAATCAATTGCAATAGTCCGCTCCCGTGGGTACACTGCTGTCAACTTAAGAGAATATTAACACTGTTGTAGGGGCGAACATTGTTCGTCCTGCACTATAATTATCTTGTTTTTCAATAATTTTATCTAATTCCTCTAGTCTCGGACGAACAATGTTCGCCCCTACATATACAATCCTTTTACCTTAAGTTGACAACATTACACGCTATTCTATGTATTTGAAGTATATACTAACCACTCCAAAAGCTACTCTACTCTAATTATTAATTTGGTATAATTTATTTTACCATAATTAAAGAAAAAAAAGAAGAAATATTTTTATTATTTCTTCTTTTTTTAATTCTCATCCTAGAACTATTCGTTTGCTTGTGCTGTTGCCATACTGTCTATTTCACCGAAAAGCTCGTCAAACTTTGCTTCTAATTCTTTTTGTATATCTATCGGCAATTCTTCCATTTTTGTTATATTTTGATTTGTCGAAGTTTCATTATAATTATTTACTGCATTTGTATATTCATTAAACGAACTTGCCGTATTGATAGTGTCTTCAAACGACTTTGGTGCATTTTGCGTATCGATAGCATCCTGATTTGGACTTGCTGCCTCTGAATGATTTCCTTTATCTTCAAACACATCTTCTAATGACGCAATGTTATTATTTTTTACAGGTTCTTCTTCTACGTCATATGGCTTATATGGATTATACTTCCTCCATACTCCCCTATTAATTTCCATATCATTATGATCCATCGGAAATGTTTTGGCATATTTAACCGTTGGGTATCTGAAATAATAATACTTCCTTGCTTTTATTGGCTTTATGCCTTTTTCATATATAATACAATAATCATTATCAAATCTTCTTAACTCGTCTGGTGTTAGTAATGCTCTTGCCATTATTTGGTCGCTTTCGCTAAATCCCTGTTTTGTTCTCATCCAAGATGCATCCCTATTTACAGAAACACTTTCTCTAGATATCGTCTTTTCCCCTAATGCTTTCGAAAAATATTCTACGGTTTTTTGTGAGTTACTTCCTAAAAATAAGTGTGTATCGCAGTTTCCTATTATTGTTTCAAATGAATCTTTATACACCGCTTCTAGCTGGTCTAAATTTTGTAATATAACGCTAAATGAAATATGTCTACTTCTACTTGTAGATATTTTCTTATCGAAATCAGGTATTCTACCTATATTAGCAAACTCATCTAATATGAAATATATAGGCATTGAAAGTGCACCACCATTTTTATCTGCAAAATCATATAATTGTTGAATCATCTGTGAGAAGAATATAGTTAGCAAAAAGTCATACGCCGCATGTGTATCCGAAGAAATCACGTATACTGCAGTCTTCTTTGTTCCTATTTCTTCAAAATTAATTGTATCTGTTGATGTTAAATCTGCAATTTCTTTTGAATCAAATTTACCAAGTTTTGATTGTAATGAGCTCAAAATTGAGCTATATGTTTTATCCGATGCGATTTCAACAGATTTATAATTCATTCTAGCTGGGTGGTCATATGGTAATGTATTAATTAAATTTGTAAGTAAGTTATCTCCTCCATTAGTATTTGCTGCTCTAACTAATTCTGCACAACTTGCTAAATTTTGTTCTTCTGGAGGTCTTGTTGCCATAAGATAATATATTAATGCTTTTAATAACATTTCAGCCATGTCATCCCAATATGGGTCAGACTTATTAGCTTCAGACTTTTGTCCTTTTATTATGGTATTAGCAATAACATCTACATCTATTTCGCCATTTATATGTAATAATGGATTATATCCATCACTATGTTTTGGAGAAACTAAGTTAAGTACTTTTATATCATAGCCATTATTCCTTAAAAAACCAGCTGTTTTGTCAAAAAGTTCTCCCTTTGGGTCTGTAAACACATATGAACCCAATGCTTGATACGCATTAGGAATAACATATGAAGCTGATTTACCCGATCCAGAACCTCCGACTACCAATACATTAGTGTTTCCTTGTTTATCTAATGGTAAATAATTTTTTTCTGCCAAAATAATACCATTTTTAGGACTCAATAATCTATATTGTTCTCCACCTTCAGACCAGTCACTTGAACCATGTTCAATAGTGTCATATTCATGTTTAGGAATCGTTTTATATATCCCAAAAGTAGCTAATATTATGTATATCAAGGTATAATACACTGTTGTTTTGAAATATGTCCCTATATATTGGTCACCAAATGCTTTCCCAAAACTTCCAAATGGATTAGAAATATTATTAAATATACTTTGTAAAAAAGCATTGAAATCAAAAATGCCGCTTTCTGTTGCATCTTTGAATCCAATGCTAAGAGTAGCAATGAAAACTACTAGTAATACTATCCATATTACTAGTATAACAATTAATTTAGTTTTATTTTTTCTAATTGCTTGTGATAATTTTTCCATCTCTCTATCACCTCATTTTTTTATCTTGTGTTATATAGTCCTTTCATCTTGTAATTCTTCTTGTTTTTTTCGTCCGTCCTATAACTCTAGCAAAAACAACCATTTCTCCTTGTCTTGCTTCCTGTCCAAGTGGAAATTCTAAATTCTTGTCTGTAGGAGTTACTTGAAGTGCACATGCTTTAACGTGTGGTGCCATTATAATTGCCCCTTTCTAATCATCATTGTCTTCTCTAATTTCAAATGCAAAATAATTCTTATACGGCATTAATTTGCACTTTCCTCTTACCTCATTTGTTGTTTCGTCTATATAAAGCGTTGGCTTTATTTCTTCTGTTGTTTCTGGATCTATTATTGATATCGGCCTTTTTAAGTTTGGTGTAAATGAAAATTCTTTATATTCGGCCTCTTTATCACTATATAAGGTTTTAAACTTTATTGGAACAGGTTCTTTGGAAATTTTTACTTTGTCGTCTTCTAAAATTCCCATATTTACTACAACCTTTTCTTTCCCAAATGATAATATAACTAATGCGTTTCCTTCTGAATTTGTTTCTCCTAAATAAAATGTTTTCCTTTTGTTTTCGCCTATTACTTGTTCTGTGTAATTTAGTCTTTCTATAGTAAATTTAGGAGCATCTTTTAATTCTGGTTCCGTTTCGTTAACTTGATAAATTACTGTATTTATGTGTGTTGGATCTGTAATGCTAAAATGTCTTTCTTCAAGGCTTTCGCTCATAATATAACACCTCATTTCTTATTCATTTATTTTTGTAAATGTTTTTTCTTCTGAATTTTCCATACGCTACAATTATACCGTATTTTTTACAACTTGTCAATCTTTTTTACAAAATTTATGTGATTAATTTATGTAGACTATTTTTTTGTTCTAGCTCCTGCTTGTCCTTGGATTGAATTTAGATACACTTTGTAATTCTTTAAAAAGTTCAGTCTCTTTATTTGTTAACTTTTTTGGCACTACTATTTTTATTTCTATTATTAAATCCCCTCTGCCACCTATTTCATTTATATATCCTTTTTGTTTTATAACAATTCTTTCTTTACTTTGCGTTCCCGCAGGTATATGTATTGTAGAAAGTTCTTCTATTCCATTTACATTTATTTTTGCTCCAAGAACAGCTTCCCATGGCGTTATTTCAGCAGTTGTAATTATATTTGCACCTTCTAATTTAAAAATTTTATTATCCTCAACATTTATTTTTATAAATAAATCACCATAGTTTCCACCATTTTGACCTTCTTTTCCAAATCCTGTTATTTTAATTCTCTCGTTATTTTGAACACCTCTTCGAACTTTTACTGGAACTATTCTTTCTGCACCATTAATGCTTTTTAATACCACCATTTTTTCTACACCATTAAAAGCGTCTTCTATTGAAATTGATATTTCTGTTTCTATATTTTCACCTTTTATTGCATTTTTTTTGCGTTTTATATTTGTAGTTGCCTCTGTTTCTGTATTTTTGCCAAATAAAATTGTAAAAAATGTGTTGTCTATTTCTTCCGTTTCTTCTTTCCCCAGCGGTCTATATGCCCTTTTGTTGCCTATATATGAATTCCAAATTCTATCATATTTTTTTCTTCCAGATGGATCTGTTAAGATTCTATAGGCTTCAGAAATGTCTTTAAATCGTTCTTCTGCTCTTATGTTACCAATGTTCTTATCTGGATGATATTTCTTTGCTAATTCTCTATAGGAAGTTTTTATCTGTTGTATATTTACTTTATTACTATTGAATTCTAGTATTTTATAATAGTCCTTTATTATCATATATATCTTCCTCCAGCCTCATTAATTTGTCATATTATATCATATTTTTTCATTTTTGTGAATAGCTTTATGTAAATTATAACCTCACAGAAACTAAAATTTTTCATAATATATTTTTAGGAGAACTGCCATGGAAGAAATTGTTAAACTCGATATAAATTATACATATGAAATTTTAATTAATGACATATCAAGATTAAAAAATAGATACCCTTTTTTAGAAACACGGAAGCATTGGAGAAAGTGTAATGAAAAAGCCTCTTCCCTATATTAGGCTTGGAATAGGTCGAAGACCTGTAATGTATAATGCTTCTCATCATTCTTTGGAATGGATTACTACGCCCGTTATCATGAAATTCGTAGAAAATTTTGCTAAAGCGAAGGTAACAACAGGATTTTTACAAGGATACGATATTAATTGGTTATTTAGAAATACTTCTTTATATATTGTGCCCATGGTGAATCCTGATGGCGTTGATTTGGTACTGGATCAAATGCCTTACAATTCCCCTTACTACCTTAATGCCATAAAAATTAACAATACTGGTCATCCTTTAAGTCAGGTTTGGAATGCCAATATAAGAGGTGTTGACCTCTTTAACCTCCAACCACAAGTTTTAAAAAATTAATTACTCTCTCAAGTAATCCCTTATCCAACCCCTTGTAATTCTTTTATATGTACCATATCGTTTTGTATTTCCATATTGTCGTTTATAATATTTAAACTGTTGAAATTAAAGTGTATGTATATATTCTTGTCTTTATCTATTTGAATTTTCTTAATCAATCTGTATAAAATCGTCTTATTAACTATCTTCATCTCTAAGAATTCTTTTACAATCATTTTTACTTCCGTTTCGTCTATCCTCTCCTCTTCCTGACCTTTAATGATATTTATTCTTTCTTGCAAATCTACAGCTTTATTTATTAGCATATTTCGTTCATCAGTAAATTGATTAGAATACCTCGTATATGCGTCTTCTGTTATAATATCTTTAAGTTTATCAAAATACATTTTATCCATATTAGAATCGATTTCATTTATCCTAGTTTCTATGTTTTGCAACTGTTTTTTATATTCATCTAATATATTTTTTGTTTTCGACTTATGCTCTTTATATACTTCTAAAAACATAGGATCATCTAAATACATTTTGCAAATTATTCGTATGGTTTCAAGTATTTGATTTTCGAATTTCCAATAATTCATGCTAATGGGATGACTACCTCTTCTTTCATGTCCCATGCAATTTATGTATGGGTTTTTTGTTTTCTTTTTACCTGAACTTTTTAATGCAACTTGCAAAGTCCAATTACAATGATAACACTTCATCAATCCTTTAAATAAATAATCATGTTTGGTCATTTTAGACATATCTTTGCCTCTTATAATTAACTGAACTCTTTCAAACAATTCCTCGTTTATTATTGGCTCGTGGGTATTTTCTACAATTATCCACTTCTCTTTTGGTACTTTCATCACTTTTTTGGATTTGTAAGATATTTTATTTATTTTGTTTTGAACAATATGACCTAAATATGCTTGGTTTTTCAATATGGCTAACACTGTAGTTTGATTCCATTTACTAGATGCTATGGTTTTTGTTTTGTGGTAACTGCTAGGCGTTAGTATATTTTCTTTATTTAACACATTCAAAATATCAATACTACCATGCCCATTTGCGTACATTTCAAATATTCTTTTAACTATTTCTGCAGAATACTCGTCTTTGAACAGCTTCCCCTTTTGGTTTTCATCTAACTTGTAGCCATATGGTGGAATTGACCCTAAAAATTGTCCATTTTTTTGTTTTTCTCTAAATACAATTTTTATTTTTTTTGAAATATCCTTTGCATACATATCATTCATAATCGCTTTAAACGGAGTTATGTCATTACTTGTGCTTTCTATATATGTATCAATTCCGTCTAATATAGCAACATATCTAACGTGGTTTTCTGGAAAATAATTTTCTAAATAGTGCCCTGTTTTAATGTAATCTCTCCCCAGACGTGATAAGTCTTTGGTAACAATCATATTTATCTTTTTATTTTCTATGTCTTGAATCATCCTGTTGAAATCTTTTCTATCAAAAGTAGTTCCGAGATACTCCATCGTCAACATATTCATCTATAAATTGTAAGTTATTCTCTTTTATGTACCTTTTTAGAATTAGCCTCTGATTACCTATGCTCTCACTTTCTTTTTTATCCTCACCATCCTCCCTAGATAACCTTATATATATCCCTACTTTAAATTTTTGATTGCTTAAATCTAGCATAATCCCTCCTAAACTTTAGCAACCACTGCTCATTTAATGTTAACTCTCTTTCTCTGTGTTTGCAAGTGGTTTTGTGTTCTCTTTTAAAGTTAAATAGTCTAAAAATGAAACTTTTAATGTTTCCTGTAGTGTATTACCACTATCATCAAAGCAACAATATATTTTATTACTTGATTTTTCTGATATTTTACTCAATATACCTCACCTATGTAAAGTGTATGAGTAGATATAAGTCATTATTACACTACTTCATAACCCTTACTTAATCCCCTTCATATGTTTACTCACTTCGATTATCATTTTTGAACCACCTAATTAATTTTTTTCTAAAACAACAATTGTCTAAAAAAATTGCCCTCAGCAATTTTACAGGAATAAGTCGACCTCATCAGTCGCCTCAAACAGCCTAAAAACGAAGTTTTTAGCGGGTGCTATCAAAAAATCAGAGATGCCTCTGCGACATCTCCAGTTTCTAATACAATTGCAACCTTATCTGTACAATTATTACGGCTAGACTTCGTTGCAATCACTTATAGTAACAAGCTTTGAGTATTCTTCAACGAGTGTCTACGCTTATATTTGCCTTTTGTTTGCCTTACAGTCGGTTCTGTGCCTTTTATTTCCTCTTTTAGATTAATGTTACCACTGATTTTTTAACAATAAAAAAACATCCATATATTTAGCTATCGCTAGCTTACTAATACAGATGTTCCATTTTTATATTTTCTTAAAAGTTACCTTTTAAGAAGGAATAAGTTTCCTTTAATATCTAATACTGTACATATTTCGTAAAATATATAATCTCACTTAATATTAGAGCGGGCAACTGCTGGAACAGTATTGTTGTTCTTGTTGTTAGGATTGTATTTGTTCCTGTTGACGTCTGCTGGTGGATTGTTGTTATTGTTAGCCGAAGCCCCGCCGACGAACCCCGTTTCAAACTTACCCCTCTATATAAAACATACTTCTCTTTAAAAATAAGTGTCAGCATGATTTGTATAGCCTGTCCAACCTGCTATACTTCTTTGTATATCAGGTAATGTTATTCTTCCTTCTTTTAATAGTCTTGTATACGATTTCAACTTTCTTTTCATTCGTATTTTACTTCTATGTCTTATCTTCATCCTGCTTTCATTGATTTTGTATCCACAAAAATTTACCCCTTGAATATCCTTAAATATTCTAGTTTTTGAATTTAATGTAAGTCTTAAATTATTTTCTAAAAATTGTGAAATGCTGTATAATACTTTATTTGCTGTGTTTTTATCTCTGCATAAGATTACAATATCCTTTTATCAATATTATGAAAATATTTTGTAATATCCATTTTTAAAATATAATAATTATTCCACTGTTTTTTACAATTCCACATCGCATTTTGTAAATCCTTTGAAGCTTTGTGCATTCCTCTACCTTCTATACAGGCATACGTCGTATTTATAAACTGTGGTATAAAATATGGTTTAATAAAATGCTGTACATACCATTGGTGTACAATTCTGTCTATATATTCCGAAGCCATTATTATGCGTTCTTTTGGTTGATATATTTTAAATGTTGTATATTTACTATGTTTATAATTACAATTTTTTAAAAGACACAGATGTATCATAAACATTTCTAATTGTTTTCGGCATTACTTTTTACTCCTAATGATTTAATTAGCCCACCTAACATTTTACCTATCTCGCTTAATAATTCATTACTATACTTATATTTTGTTTCATTAATCCATTTGTTATTATACATAATTCTAATGCAAATTCTTTGAAAATATATTTCTGTATCTATAACATTATATATTTGTAATCTTTTATTTTTATCTGATTTGCTCGCCAATAGCACATTTCTCAACATATTATACATACTTGTTTTAATTTCCGTTCCTATACTAAATTTTTCTGTTCGTGGTAATTTTAATAATATTATAAGCATATATTCTATATATTTTTCTGTTTTTGGTATAAGGATTAATTGGTTCATAAATATATTTTACTCCTATTTAAAAAAATAAGTTCAAGGGGGATTTTCATTTGAATTTCCCCCTTGATTTTTGGTTTCTGCACAAGTCGTTGACTCGCGCAGTGGTCAGTGCTTGTTAAAGCGGGCAACTGCAGGAACCGTATAGAAGAGCTCGAACTTGTAATAAAGATAATATAGGAACCTGTAGACGACTGCGGGCGGAACTCTGAGATTGCAAGCCGAAACCCCGCCGACGAACCCCGTACCGCCACTTCTCGTGATGATCAACCGATAAAAATACAAATGATCTGCCTTTTCCGTCAGTGTGTTGACCGGTTCGCCGTTGTAGATTCGTTGGGCAAGTTCAAGATAGAAGATTACCTCGTCTACCATTTCGTTGCCCAATTCTTTCGCCATTTCCCTCAGTTGTTTTTCCGTCTTCCATTCCCAGTTTTTGGCAGGGACGAGAGTTTGAATCTCTCCCTGATACTTGTGGTTGGTCGGAATCTGGCTCCTTGCCCAGTCGATGTCTTTCCAGAGGTAGTCTGCTCCCGCATTCCTGCAAGATTTCTCGACGAAATTCCAGTCGATGTCAGCCAGCTTAACGGTAAACCATTTACCCACCATCGGCCGAGACGTTTTCTGCACAATCTCCGTCGTCTTCGTGTTTCCCTTGAGGTCCTCAAGGCGTTCCAACGCCTGTATCAGCTCTAGTTCGGAGTAACTCCGTTCCTCTCCATGCACTTGTAGCAAAATTCTCATGTCTATTTCTCCTTATGTAGTTTAATGTAAGGCTATGTGCCTCTACAATATAGTTTAACATAATTTTACAAAATTTGCAAATGTAACTTTTTTAGCAACAAAAAACAAGTGCATTTTTATTTACACTTGTTTTAATTACATTTACAAAACTCTATATTTGACTAATTTAAAGCATCTCTTATTATTTTTAATAAATAATTCTTATTAGCATATACATCTATTTCTATATCTTCAAATGTAGCTGCTACAAATGAATTCCTTACGTACTCACTATTGTTTTTAAAGATATCTTTATTTATATTTATATTATTTTGTTGTAGATATTTATAAATAAATAATATTGTAGTTCTTGTATTTCCGTTCTCGAAAAGCATGTACTTTCCATATATTGCTTGCAATGTCTGTAATATATTTTGCTAATTCTTCTTTGCTCATATTTGTTATATTTTTTGTATTTATAAATTCAAATATTTTAATTAACTCATTTTCTATTTCTGAGAATTCTGTATACTTTACAGAAAGACCACCCAATATATCTTCATACTTTTCTATATCTATTTTTCTAAATTCTCCTGCCCAATCATATATATCTTGAAATAAATGTTTATGTATTTCTTTTAGAAAGTTCACACTAATACTAGAATTTAATGTTAATGTGTCCAACTCTATAATTCTATATGATAAAAAATCCGCTTCTATTGTTTCCAGTTCGGATTTATCTGTTATATTTAATTTATTTTTTAACACATTAGAATTTTCATATAAATATATATCTTTCATGCTTTGCTTGATACTCCATATTTTTTTATTAATGCTTGATATATTTGTTTTAAAGTAATATTTCCCTGTATTTCTTGCTGTGACCATTCTATCATTTCTTTTGATGGTTCTAAATTGTCAAACTTAATCAATGCAAAAGCAAAATCCCACGCACTCTTCTTTTCCTTCTCAGACATTGTTATCCTGCCTTTCTATCATATGGTAATCCCCACTTAATTGTTTTAACATTTCTTGTTTTGTTATAACACCTTTTTCTACTTGTTCTTCCAGCTTTTTATATAATTCTGTTTTAGGAATTTTATTAGATATTACTATCTTTTCCATGATTTCTTCACGCTCCTGTTAATATTATACCACAAAATTTCGTTTTTGTATCATCATTTAAAAACTTTTTAGGGCAACCGCATGAAATTTTTTATAAAATTTTGTCCCACTTTGAGGTTATTTTACATCAATATTTATAAAAAACATACCAAATTTTAATAGATTTACTCCACTTTGCAAAATAATTAAAAATTAGCTTGTAAAAACTTTAAAATCTAAAATCGGAGTTTTACTTGATATATCAATCAAAAGTGTAAAAATTTCATTCGGTTGCCCTAAAAACTTTTTTATACGATAAATTCATTCCAGTATTTGCGTTGATTTTATTCCTGTTTTTACGGTGCACTAATGTCTCATCGGATAAGTAGCAGATGGTTACTAAATTATATAATTTTATTACGCGAATAGGCTTCTCTGTGTTCGACCTCAGTAACAAGCTTTGAGTTTCTACAAAGCCATACAACGCTTATTTTATGGTGGAAGTTATCAAAACCGATGGGTGTTGACCTAAACTTAAATTACCCTGCAGAATGGGAAAAAGCCAGAAAAATCAGATTCGCCCAAGGATATACTCGTCCATCTGTTAGATATTATGTGGGACCATATCCTTTGTCTGAGCCAGAAACCTTGTCCATGTCAAGCTTTACAAGATATATTAAGCCAGAACTTACAATCTCACTCCATACTCAAGGAAGAGAGATTTATTGGGATTTTATGAATTTAGCAACCAGAAGAGATTTTGCAATTGCTAACCGCTTTTCTGCATTAAGCGGATATACGGTGGCTCAAGTTCCTTCTGAATCTTCTTTTGCTGGATATAAAGATTGGTTTATTCAATATTTTAGGAAACCTGGATTTACAATAGAAGCAGGAATTGGAATAAATCCGATACCTATCTCTCAAGCTCCTATTATATATCGTTCTTTAGAAGCGGTATTTTTAGAAGGCATGTTTTAGAAGTGATTAGACAAGAAGGCTTAAAAGCATTGAAAGATAAGCTGGGCTATGTAAATAAAATTGCCCTCAGCAATTTTACAGGAATAAGGCGACCTTCTCAGCCGCATAAAACAGCCTAAAAACGTAGTTTTTAGCGGGTGCTATCAAAAAATCAGAGATGCCTCTGCGACATCTCCAGTTTCTAATACAATTTCATCAATAACTGTACGATTATTACGGCTAGGCTTCGTTGCAATCACTTATAGTAACAAGCTTTGAGTATTCTTCAACGAGTGTCTACGCTTATATTTAATTTTTTCGCTTCACAATCGATTCTGTGCCTTTTATTTCCTCTTTTAGAGTAGTGTTACTACTGATTTTTAACAACAAAAAAACAAGTGCATTTTTATTTACACTTGTATTAATATATTTATAAGATTTCATTTTAAATTTATATATTTATGCTGCTGCATAAATTTCAACACCAGTTTTAATTACTTCATCAATAAAAGGCGTTTCATTTTCTTTAAATTCTTCGGTTAATATTAAATGTGGCTCTATTCTAGTATCTATTCCCCATGTTAAACTTATTAATTTTGCACCATCATCAAATTTATCTTTAATATCACTTGAGATAACAGCAATATCTATATCGCTATCTTTATGATTAGTCCCTTTTGCATATGAGCCAAACAAAATAATAGCATCTATTTTATAGTACTTACTTATTTCTTTTAAGTATTTTTCTATGGAATTTAATATTTCTATATTAATTTTGTTTTTAACCACGCCCTCATCTCCTTTATATTATTTATTTGTTGGTCTGTAAATTCTTGAGTACATTTTTCATGGAATTCTTTTTTATAATCTTCATATCTAGCATCCATATTGAATTTTGTAATTATTCCTAATAAATCTCTTTGTTTTTCGTCTAATTTCAATTCGCATTTATCTGCAATTTGCACTAGATTATGTATTTTGGGTGCATGTGGTTGATTAACATTTAGCTTCGCATATAAACCTTTTAATAGTTTTTCAATAACTAAATGTCCTATGAATAAACACCATGTATATTTTTTATCTTTATATAGAGTCATCATTGCTTCATAATCTTCATCTGAAGTTTCAATCCAATGTTCCATTAATTCAGTATTTGTCAATATAATCACTCTCCATTTCCTACACATATATTATATGCTAAAACTTTAATAATATCAAGTACCATAAATAATTTGTATTGAAAATTTATGTAATAAAATCGGATAAATAGCAGATGGCTACTAAATTATAATGTAACCCCCGTAACTCTCGCTTCAATACCTAGAAATATAATATTTTATATCAAAATACCTAACCTCTTCTGGCAAGCTCTTTTTTAATATTCCCAAACTTTTTATTCCATTCTCTTTTATTGAACCGAAGTATTTCGGTTTCGTATTTTTTATTAATAAGTTGCTCTATATCCACATCAAGATTTTCTTCTTGTAAGAATGGAATCTGTTTTCGCCCGAGTAGCTGTCTTTATTATTTACATTGATGTTATTTTCTGTAATATATTTTTGTATTTCTTCTGCAAATTTAGGACAATATTTTTCAAGCTTATTTTTACCAACGCCGGTTATTTCTAACATTTTTTCAAGTGTATTAGGATAATATACACACATTTCTTTTAATGTATTATCTCCAAATACTATATATGGTGGTACATTTTCTTGCGTTGCAATATCTTTTCTTATTTTTCTTAATATTTCAAATAAGACATTATCAAAGTTTTCTTGAATAACATCTGTTTTTTCCTTTTCTAATTCCATTCTAACATTTATCTTTTTTTCGCCTTTTAGTACAGGGTACGATTCTTTAGTTAAAGTTAATATTGGATACTCGTTTCCTTGCAAATTTAAGTATTTTTCAGCAATTAGATATGCTATTATTTGCTTTATGCTGTCTCTTGGATATTCTTTCATAACTCCATATGTACTAAGGTTGTTGAATCTAAATTGCCTAACTTTACTTGTATTCCCACCCTTTAAAACATCTATTACAAAATTGCTTCCAAATCTTTCTCCCATTCTTTTTACACATGATAGAACCTTTTGAACTTCTGTTGTTATGTCTTTTTTTTTAAATTCGTTATTACAGTTGCTACAAGATTCGCAATTTTCAATTTCTATTTTTTCACCAAAGTAGTTTAAAATATATTCTCTTAAGCACTTTTCCGTATTACAATAATTTATTATATCGTTTAATTTTTCATAATCGCCAGACTTACCTGACTTTGTATCGCTTCTTTCAATTAAAAATTTATTTGTAACAATGTCTGAACTGCTGAATAATAACATACATTCAGCTTCGTCTCCGTCTCTGCCTGCTCGTCCTGCTTCTTGATAATAACTTTCTATGTTTTTCGGCATATTATAATGAACAACAAATCTAATATTAGGCTTGTCTATTCCCATTCCAAAGGCATTCGTTGCTACTATTATCGGCACTTTATCATAAATAAAATCCTCTTGATTTTTGTTTCTTTCTTTTTCAGTAAGTCCTGCGTGATATTTATTACAAGCAATTCCATTTTCATTTAATATTTGACACACTGTTTCAACATTTTTTCTAGTAATACAATAAATAATCCCTGACTTGTCCTTTTTATCTTGCAAATATTCTAATAAATATCTCATTTTATCGTTTGGTTTAGAAACATTAAAACTTAGATTTTTTCTATCAAATCCAGTAATCAATGTGAATGGGTTGTTTAATTTTAGAAGTTTTACAATATCTTTCTCTACAATTGGTGTGGCAGTTGCAGTAAAGGCTACTATGGTTGGTCTTTTTCCCATTCTTTCAATCATATTAGATATTCTGCTGTAACTCGGTCTAAAGTCATGCCCCCATTGTGATATGCAATGTGCTTCATCAACGGCAATAATAGTGATGTTTATATTTTTTAATAAGTTTAAAAAACCTTCTGTTTCTATTCTTTCTGGAGCAATATAAATAATCTTGTATTCTCCTCGTTTTGCTTTGTCCATTACTAGCATGCATTGATTATATGTTAAACTGCTGTTAATAAATGCAACATTTACGCCTAAACTTGCTAAAGAGTCTACTTGGTCTTTCATAAGGGAAATAAGTGGGGATATTACGATTGTAACTCCATCGGATAAAATAGCTGGAATTTGATAACAAATTGATTTTCCTGCTCCTGTAGGCATGATTCCTAAACAATCATTTCCTTTTAATATTTCTTCTATAATGACTTCTTGTCCTTCTCTGAATTGTTCGTATCCATAATATTTTTTCAAAATAACTTTTGCTTCTTGCATAATCAGCTCCTGTTCTTTGTACTATTTTACCAAAACATTCGTTTGTTGTCAAGGATTTCTCATCGAGTTATTTCGACAAGCCCCTTCGCACTATTCCAATGCTGTCAACTTAAGAGAATATTGGCACTGTTGTAGGGGCGAACATTGTTCATCCTACACTATAATTATCTTGTTTTTCAATAATTTTATCCGGTTCCTCTAGTCTCGGACGAACAATGTTCGCCCCTACTTCCGTTTTCAGCAAAGTAGCCTCTGGAGTATAGTATATCTTTTAAAAAGGTGAACGACAGCCCTTTGAGGCATACGGATTACCCCTTGACTTGGAGGAACCTTTTTAAAAGATATACTATACTCTAGAGGCGGAATTTTTATGCTAAATCAATTATTTTTTCCAATAATTCTTTATATGATATCCCTGATTCTTCCCACATTTTAGGATACATGCTAATTTGTGTAAACCCTGGCAATGTATTAATTTCGTTTATATATATTTTATTTTTTGCTTCATCTAAGAAAAAATCAACTCTTGCTAATCCCTTGCCATCAATCGCCTTAAATGCCTTTATTGCCAGTCTTCTTATTTCTTCACTGTGTTCTTGCTTTATATCCGCTTTTGCAATCCCCTTTGATGTATTATTTATATATTTTGCATCAAAACTATAAAATTCATCTGCGGGAATAATTTCTCCAACACAAGAAGCTACAACTTCTTCATTCCCTAATACTGAACATTCCAACTCTCGTCCAACAAGTCCTTCTTCAATAATTATTTTATTATCAAATTTGGATGCATATGCAATATTTTCCTTTAAATCTTGTACATTTTTAGACTTGTTAATTCCCACAGATGAACCAGAATTAGACGGCTTTACAAACATTGGAAATTTAATTTTCTCTGATATTAATTGTGAGACCTCATCTAAAGTAAATATTGTCTCATTGAATTCTGAATCAACATATATGTACTTATCTTTACCCTTTCTAATATATACATATGGTGCTTGGTTTATTTTAGCTTTTTCGAATATTACTTTTGTATATGCTTTATCCATTCCCAGGCTTGAAGATAAGACTCTACAGCCAACATACGGCACTCCTATTAATTCAAAAAATCCTTGTATTGTGCCATCTTCCCCATTTTTACCATGAAGTACAGGAAACAGCACATCAAGTTTTCTTAATTCTTCCATCACATTATCTATTTTTGTTAAATCTGTTAGCCTTTCTCCTACTTCTGGGTTGTCAATAATCTTATTATGTATATTCCAATTGCCATCTTTGCTTATATAAATTTGTGTAATATCATACTTTGTTTTGTCTAAGTTTTTTATTATGCTTGCTGCAGACATTATTGAAACATCGTGTTCTGTGGATTGCCCACCAAAAATTATTCCTAATTTTTTCATATCTTCAACCCGTCTAAAATCTGCCAAAATTTCATTCCGTTTGAAGCTTTTATTAATACAACATCTCCAGCTATTAAAATTTTATTTAATTTTTCTACTGCTTGTTGTACATTTTCAAAAACATATTTCTCTTTTACTTTTGTCCCCATATCCGCTATAAATTTTGCACTTTCCCCTACAGTTATTAATATATCTACATTATTACCATTTACTTCCGCTCCAACTTTTCTATGCAATTCTTCTGCAAAATCACCCAGCTCAAATATATCTCCTAATACCGCAATTTTCCTGTTCCCTGGGATTGTATTTAAGTATTCTAATGCATATTTTATGGATTCATAACTTGCATTATATACATCATTTATAATTTTAACACCGTTTATTTCTTGTAGTTCCATTCTTTTTTTTGTTAATTCAAAAGTTTTTATTCCAGATAATATTTTCTTATCATCAATCCCTAATGCTTTCCCTACCGCTATTGCCGCTAAACTATTATATACAAAATGCAAACCACTAACAGGTACATTTACTAAATATTCATTACCGTCTATTTTTATTTTATATTTACTATTATTTTCTGTTGTTATTATATTAAACGCTTGATAATTTGAATGTTTCTTTATTGAATATGTAACCGTATTCTTCCTTTTAGTTCTTATATTCCACCTACTTAACAGGTCATTATCTTCATTAATAATAAGGATTCCATTCTCATGCAACCCCGAAATAATCTCTAATTTTGCTTTTAGAATATTTTCTCTTGAACCTAATAATCCAATATGTGAAGTCCCAACATTAGTTATTACAGCAATTGTTGGTTTTGCAATGTTACTTAAAGCTTCAATCTCTCCTAGATGATTCATTCCCATTTCTACTACCAATGCTTCATGGTTTCTTAGTTTTAATATTGTAATTGGTAAGCCTATATGATTGTTAAAATTTCCTTCTGTCTTTAAAACATTATATTTTTGCTTAACTACATTGGCTATAATGTCCTTTGTACTTGTTTTTCCCACACTCCCTGTTATTGCAATAATTGGTATGTTATATTGTTCTCTTTTATACTTAGCTAATTTTTGTAATGCCTCTATGTTATTTTGTGTTTTTACAAATGTAATATCTGGATACATTTCTAAAAACACAGGATCTAACTCTTTTTCCACAACACATGCAATCGCACCATTTTGTATAGCCATTTCTAAATAATCATTTCCTTTTTCAATTGCAAAAAATACTTCACCTGCCTTAATTGTTCGTGTATCTATCGATACATCTTTTATTTTTATCTCAAGATTCCCTTGTATTAATTCCGCATTATTCAGTCTTATTAAATCTTGTAATAATATTTCTTTCATTTGCTCCTCCGATTTTTAACTTTCGACATTTGCTCTCCACTATATTAAATCACTTTTTTCATTTTTTGTAAATATAGTGTGAAAAAATGTCAGGCAATCGCATAAAAAATAATTTGCTAAAACTTTTCACACTGCATTTCCATTTACCGTAATTTTTACTGAATTCACTTCATTTAATTGAATTACCGTGTCAGTAATTGAACTTATAATTTGAGCCTTTTGCTCCTTAGATATACCTTTAGTCAATTCATCAGAAAAATCTGCCTCTAACACATCTCCTTTTAATTCTACTTTATTTATCTTTGTACCTGTTGGAATTATTGCACTTAAATTATCGGTGCTTGGTCCATCAATTAACATTTGTATTAATGTTTTATATGGGTCTGTTAATAATTCCTTAGAATCTATTAGTCTACTTTCTTGTTTTAACTCCCCCGTTCCGAGTATCTTTGAACTCTAAACTTACAAAAGTTTGCCTAAATTGTTCATCTGAAATCTCTTGTTGCGGAGTATATTCATTCATAGACTCATCGTTTCCATTAAATACAATAAATTGTTTTAAATAAAATCCTAGTGCTATTAATGCCAATAATATAATTGTTATAAATATGATTTTCTTCATTCTTTAACATCCCTTTCAAAATCTTACTATTAAAACTATATTTTGAATTAGGCTTGTTTAGAACAGTTAAGAAAATAATTCCTTCACTATTAAATCGCTTGATTTAAGTTCGTATTGTTTATTCTTTAATAAATTTTCATAAAATTTAATCAAATACATATGTGTTGGAGAAATATTTTTGTCAACATTACGATAGTTGCTTCTTACAAGTGCATTTCTAAAATAAATAGAATACTCTTTAAATAAATCATTATTAATTTTGTAACCTATACTTCTTAGATATTTAATCATAAAAACTGCAGTAGTTCTAGTGTTTCCTTCACCAAAAGGATGCGTTTCCCATATTCTAGATGTGAAATCAGCAAACCTTTCTATCTTTTGTGTCATCTCTAATTTAGAATAATCAAAAGCTCTTTCAACGTTAATATCGTAATCTAACATTGCATCTATTTGATTATATAAGCCATATCTAACCGTATCTCCATTTAATATAATTTCCTCTTTCGAAATATTGTAATCTCTATATTTACCTGCAAAGTCGTATATACCTTCAAATTGCCTTACATTCTCCATTCATTTTTTGCTTTTTTATTAAAAAAGTAGTATAATTAATTAGTCAAAGTTTCATATCGAAACTTGCAGTAGTCAAACAATTCAATAGGAATAAAAAAATGAAAACACTTACGCTTAACGATTTATGTGAACGTCTTGAAGTTTTGTTCAAAAAAGATGTTCTGAACGAACTGGCACCGTTCCTCATTAACTCGATTAATTCTGAGCAGGAGGCAATAGCATTAAATATATTGCCAGTATGGGTTGCCGCATTTGATAAGATTTATACTTGTGCAGAAGCTGCAACTTCTATACAACCGTCTGATTGCAATTGCGTTTTAAACAATCTTCGTTTTGGCGTAAACAATTTGAGAGAACTTGTTCGAAGTGCATCGAAATTTGGATTCAGTGAAAAGGCTAAGAAGTTTCCTTTAAAGGAAGCAGCTTTGGAACTTCCAAAGAAACGTGTTACAGAAATAGAAAAAAAGTTCTTGGATATAATAAAACAATGCCAGAACCTTTCGCCGAATTGATTTGACCCCCTGCCCGCGAATATTGCGGGCAGGCTTTTTTATTGCTTCATCTCCCGTTACCAGTTAACACTTTTGAGCAAAGTAGCCTCTTTACGTATAGTATATGATTAAAGTACATGGAATAGCGCGAGTGGTAGGTATATCTTTTTAAAAAACTGCCCGACAGCCCTCCCAAGGCAACGGATTACCCCTTGACCTGGAGGGAGTTTTTTAAAAAGATATACCTACCACGGGAGCGGACTATTGCAGGCGATTTCTTATGGAAAGCAAAACCTATACTATACTCCAGTGGCGGAAATTTTAGGCTAAACCATTAAATAGTAACCATTTTTAGAACACTTTTCCATTGACAATCTTTGTATTTCATTATAATATAATAAGTGATGATTAAAAAATATTGTACATACAATATATATAAGCGTAGAAATGTCTCTGTAGATTCCTCATAGCTTGTTACTGAGGTTAGCCAAAGAGAACATTCGCATAATAAAGGATTGATTTTATGAAAGAAACATTACATATTGGTTTAGATGTTGGCTCTACAACTGTAAAAGTAGTTGTAATGAACTCACATCTTGAGATAATCCATAATTCATATAAACGACATTTTTCTGACACAAAGAATACTGTTTGTTCTATGTTAGAAGAATTAATAAACATGTATCCAGATAACACCTATACCTTTACCCTTACTGGCTCTGGGGCGATTTCCGCTGCAAAATTTTTGAAACTACCATTTATTCAAGAGGTTATTTCATGCAAGAAAATAGTTGAATACGACATTCCTCAAACAGATGTTGTTATTGAACTTGGTGGTGAAGATGCCAAAATTATATACTTCGACAATTACGTTGAGCAACGCATGAACGGTACATGTGCAGGCGGTACAGGTGCATTCCTAGATCAAATGGCAAGCCTCCTAAACGTTGACACTGCTGAACTTAACGAACTTGCCAAAGGATGTAAAACAATATATCCAATAGCTTCAAGATGTGGCGTTTTTGCTAAAACCGACGTGCAACCTCTATTAAATGAAGGTGCAAGAAAAGAAGACATTGCCGCTTCTATTTTTCAAGCTGTTGTTAACCAAACAATAAGTGGATTAGCCTGCGGCAGACCAATAAGAGGCAACGTGGCTTTCTTAGGCGGACCGCTTAGCTATCTATCTGAATTGCGAGCAAGATTCATAGAAACCTTAAATCTTGAAGAGAGCCAAGTTATAGTGCCTATCGATGCACATTTGCTTGTTGCAAAGGGGGCCGCAATTTCTTCTCTTGAAACAGAAATAATTTCTGTTGAAACCTTAAAAGAAAAAATCGAACATTTAAGACATTCAAAAGATGAAACAACAAAACCTTTAAACCCTCTCTTCGCAAGTGAGGAAGCTTATGCAGAATTTAAAGAGCGTCATTCAAAAGACACAGTCGCTACAGCTTCTTTAGAAAACCATTCTGGGGACTGTTTCCTTGGCATTGATGCTGGCTCAACTACTACAAAAATAGTTTTGTTAGATAGAGATGGCAATTTACTGCATTCTGAGTACGATAGTAATCATGGAAATCCACTTCAAAGTGTAATAACTATGTTAAAAAACTTGTATGCAATATTGCCAAGCACAGCTACCCTTAGGTACTGTGGCATAACTGGTTATGGTGAAAAATTAGTTCAAACTGCATTAACTGTTGACTTAGGTGAAATTGAAACAATCGCACACTATACTGCAGCTAAACAATTTTTACCTGAAGTTTCAAGCATTGTAGACATCGGCGGTCAAGACATGAAATACATAAGAATGAAAAATGGTGCTATTGATAACATTATGCTGAACGAAGCATGTTCTTCTGGTTGCGGTTCATTTATTCAAACATTTGCCAAAAGCTTAAATGTTTCAATTGAAGAATTTGTGAGCGAGGCTATTCGTTCACACAACCCAGTTGATTTAGGCTCTAGATGCACTGTTTTTATGAATTCTAGAATAAAGCAAGCCCAAAAAGAAGGTTACAGCGTGGGAGATATTTCTGCTGGGCTTTCATATTCAGTAGTAAAAAACGCTATTCAAAAAGTTATGAAAGTTCGTGATATAGAAAAATTAGGTAAACACATTGTTGTTCAAGGTGGAACCTTTTACAACGATGCCGTTTTAAGAGCATTTGAAATAATAGTTGGCAAAAATGTAATAAGACCAAACATTGCTGGATTAATGGGTGCTTACGGAATGGCACTTTTAGCAAAAGAACAATATGAACAAAATATGGACATGGAATATAAATCTTCTATTGCTTCTTTAGAAGAATTAAATAAAATAAAAATCGAAACTACTCATGCAAGATGTCAAAAATGTGAAAACCACTGTCTTTTAACAATAAATAAATTTAATAATAACACCAGATTTGTTTCTGGCAACAGGTGCGAACGAGGTGCAGGAATCGTTAGTGAAACTGCTGATTTACCTAATTTATATAAATACAAATACGAAAGAATCTTTAATTACACGCCACTTCCACTTGATAAAGCCCCAAGGGGAGAAATTGGAATTCCACGTGTACTTAATATGTACGAAGATTATCCTTTCTGGTTCACATTTTTAACTAACCTAGGCTTTAGAGTAATAATTTCTGATAAAAGTAGTCGCTCAACTTACGAAAGAGGCATGGAATCTATGCCTTCTGAATCTGTGTGTTATCCCGCAAAACTAGCACATGGACATATTGCCAATTTGCTAGAAAAGGGTATCTCTACTATATTTTATCCCTGTGTTCCGTATTCAAGAAGAGAATATAAAGGAGCCGAAAACCACTATAACTGCCCTATTGTTATTTCATACTCTGAAGTGTTAAAAAATAATGTGGAAGAATTAAAACATGTTGATTATATTAATCCGTTTTTACCTTTAGTTCCTAACACTTTAACAGAACGTATTATGGAATTAAAAGAGTTTAAAAAATATAATTTTTCTAAAAAAGAGCTTTTAGAAGCTGCAAAAAAAGCAGAAACTGAACATTTAAACTTTAGAAAAGATATTCAAAACAAAGGCGTAGAAACCTTAAGCTTAATTAAAGAAAAAAATCTAAAAGCCATAGTTTTAGCAGGAAGACCTTACCATTTAGATCCAGAAATACATCATGGTATCGATACTCTAATAACAAGTTTAGGACTTGCAGTATTAACCGAAGATAGCATTTCGCACTTAGCAGAAGTTCAAAGGCCAATTCGTGTTGTTGACCAATGGATGTATCATGCTAGACTTTATGCTGCAGCTGGCATAGTAGGAAAAAATGACAATTTAGAACTAGTTCAACTAAATTCATTTGGTTGCGGTGTTGATGCCGTTACAACTGACCAAGTTGAAGAAATCTTGGCAAGTCATGATAAAATGTATACCCTAATAAAAATTGACGAAATAAACAACCTTGGTGCTGTTAGAATTCGTATTCGCTCATTGCTTGCAAGTATGAATAAAAGAATTAAGCAAAAGGCTGAAAATTCAGGAGATTACGGAATAAACAAAATTGCTTTTACTAAAGAAATGAAAAAAGATTATACAATTTTAATGCCTCAAATGGCACCAATTCATTTTGAATTATTAGAAGCTGGCATGAAAAGCCAAGGATATAAGCTGGAACTATTAAAGAATTGTACAGAAAACACCGTAGAAACCGGGTTAAGATATGTGAATAATGATGCATGCTATCCTTCTATTTTAACCACAGGGCAAATGATAGAAGCTCTTGAATCTGGTAAATACGATGTAAATAAAACTGCATTAATTATGTCACAAACTGGTGGCGGATGTAGAGCAACAAATTATATCGGATTTATTAGAAAGGCATTAAAAGATGCTGGATTCCCTCAAGTTCCAGTAATCTCATTTAATATAGTTGGAATGGAAAAGGTATCTGGCTTCAAATTAACTATTCCATTGTTGGAAAGATTGCTTAGAGCCGTAATATTAGGTGACCTTCTTCAAAAAGTATTAACAAAAAATAAAGCATATGAAGTAAATATTGGTGAAACCCAAAAATTATATGAACTTTGGCTAGAAAAATGCAAACAAATCGTAACAAAATCTACATCAAAAGAATTTAAACAAACAATTTATTCTATTGTTGAAGATTTTGAAAAAATCGAATTAGATACTAATCACAAAAAGCCTAGAGTTGGCATAGTTGGTGAAATTTTAATTAAATACCATCCATTTGGCAATAACTTTGTAGCAGATTTATTAGAAAAAGAAGGTGCTGAAGTAGTTCTTCCTGATTTAATGGGATTTGTAAAATTTATGGCAACTCACAAAATAACATTCAACGAATTACTTAAAACGGGAAAAGCAAAGGCAAGTATATTCAAATTCGCCATAAAATTAGTAGACTTGTTCGAGAAAAATTTAAAAATTGCATTAGCTAGTTCAAAAAAAGGTTATTTGCCACCTTGTAACATATGGCATTTGCAAGATAAAGTAAAATCTGTACTTTCAATTGGCAACCAAACTGGTGAAGGATGGTTTTTAACAGCTGAAATGATAGAATATATCGAGCATGATATTCCAAATATTGTCTGTGTTCAGCCGTTTGCATGCTTACCAAACCACATTGTTGGAAAAGGTGTTATAAAAACCATTAGAAGCATGTTCCCAAATGCAAACATTGCACCTATTGATTATGACCCTGGAGCTAGTGAAACAAATCAAACTAACAGACTAAAATTAATGATGACCGTTGCAAAAGACAACTTAAAGAGGAAAGAGAAGGAAATCAAAGCACTTGAAAAAGAAAATGCTGAAACAGTTGCCGAGCTTAGCACCATTTAAGAAAAAATTTAATATATTATATTAAAAAAATATTTTTGCATTTTCTTAAATTTTTATTTGATTTTTGTTAATTTTATAGTATAATTAAAATGATATGGGATTCACGAAAATATTTGTGAATCAAAACCTTTAAAAGAGGTCAGGAGATGAATAGCCATGAGATTTGAAAAAATAACCGAAAATAAAATTAGAATAACTTTTAATATAGAAGACTTAGAGAAGGATAACATAGATTTTCATTCTTTTATGTCTAATTCTATAGAATCGCAATCTGTTTTTCTTGATATGCTAAGCAAAGCCGAAAAAGAGATTGGGTTTATTACTAATAATTATCAACTTACTGTAGAGGCATTGGCTACTTCTAATGGACATTTTGTAGTTACAGTTACCAGAATGTTGCCTGAACCCGCAAAGGTATCTAGCAATATTAATACGCTTTACCCTGGTGCTCCCCAACCAAGTAAAAGGAAACTAAGTGCTAAGAGAAAAGCTATTTCAGCAACTATGCCAATTGTTGTTTTTCAATTTGAAGATTTTGATGATTTTTGTAATTTATCTAATTGCTTAAATAAAGATATTTTAAAAAGAATAAATAAAATTTTTACAAGGTCAATTTTATATTTATATAATAGTTCATATTACTTAACCTTAAAAACCAATGAAACATCTACTCTTTCAGATTTAAAGCATGCTTTATCAACAATTTCTGAGTTTAGTACCGCTGTAAGATATTCAACTATTTTTGAAAAAAAATTAACCGAATATGGAAAAGTAATTTTGCCAAATAATTGTTTCTTGAAAATAAATAAATTTTTTGCAAATTAATGTCTGTTTAAATAAACCTTAACGTTTATTTTTAAATTGTTTAAATAAAAACGGGATGCCTTACAATTAATCTTTTCAAGTCGTCGAGGACGCCGACCCCTACACGTATGGGCTGGCGTCCTCGACAACCTGGTTCCTCATATTCTAAGACATCCTCTTTTTACTGTATTTTTTCAAACATAGTATCAAATTCTTTTTCAATTCTTTCTAACCCTTCTTGGGTTTTTGCTTCAAATCTTAACGTCAATTTTGGTGTTGTATTTGATGCTCTAACCAACCCCCAACCATCATCAAATACAACTCTTGCCCCATCCACATCAATTACTTTATTCCCTAGCGATTTAAAGTAACTAACTGCCTTATCTACAATTTCAAATTTACTTTTTTCTTCCACAACTTTATTTAATTCCGAAGATACAACATATTTTTTCGCTCCTAACATCTCAGAAACCTTTTTATTTTCGCTAGACATTAATCTTAAAAATCTAGCTGCCGCATATAGTCCATCATCGAACCCATAATATTCATCTCTAAAATATATATGTCCAGATGTTTCCCCTGAGAAAGGAATATTCTCTTCTTTTATTGCAGCTTTTATAATTGGACTTCCCGTTCTTATAAACTCAGGCTTAGCTCCTAATTCTTCTAATTCATCCCATAAATTTTGTGAACATTTGACTTCAACTAGGGCTCTTGAATGTGGATATTTTTTTATAATTTCTTTCCACATTATTCTCATATAATCATCGCCAAATATCATATTGCCTTTTTCGTCGACAACCCCTATTCTATCTCCATCTCCATCAAATGCAAACCCTACATCTGCTCCTACTTCTTGAACCTTCTTTGCTAAATCTACCATATTTTTAGCCTCAGCTGGATCAGGATGATGATTAGGAAAAGTTGAATCTATATCACAATACAACTGAACCACCTTTACCCCTAGTTTTTCTAATGTTTCCGCCGTAATTATTGATGGAGTCGCATTTCCGCAATCTATTACAACCTTTATATTTTTGTTTTGAAGGACTACCCTTTTAGTAATTTCTTCTATATATCGTTCTTTTACCGATACTTTTTCTATAGTTCCAGTTCCGCTTAAAAACTCCCCTTTTATCATAAAATCATAAATTTCTAAAATCCTATCACCATAAATAACCTCTGCATTTTCTTCAATACACATTTTAAATCCATTATATTCTCTAGGATTATGGCTTGCCGTTATTTGTATTGCTGGTCCTATCTTTAGTAATTTTCTGGCATAATATACCATTGGTGTAGTTGCTAATCCAATATCCTTAACATCCACCCCTGTTGAAATAAGTCCATTTATCAAGCTTTCGTTTAATTCGTCTGAACTTTCTCTGCAATCATGACCAACAATAACTTGTTGTAAATTATATTGTTGTATGTACGAACCAAAAGCCTTGCCCAAGTTTTGTGCAAACTCCTTATCTATATTTTCTCCTACAATTCCCCTTATATCGTATTGTTTAAAAACATCTTTATTTACCTTTATATTCATTTTTATCTCCTTCTCAATAGATTTATACTTTTGTAATATTTGATTCTTAAAACTTAATTCCTTTTATATATTCTATCATTTCTCCTTTTATATTTTCTCTTCTTAAACATTCTGCTATTGTAACTTTTGCGAGTCCAAGTTTATCCCCTGCATCAAACCTTTTACTTTTGCATGCGTATGCATGTATTCCTTCCCCACTTTTAGCTATTCCGTTAAATCCATCTGTTAATTGAATTTCTCCTCCTACACTTGGTTTAACTTTTTCTAAAACGTCAAATATATCTGGAGTTAAAACATGTCTGTCTGATATGGCATAATTTGTTTTTGCCTCTTCTCTTTCTGGTTTTTCCACAAAAGATGTAACTTTAAAAAGTCCATCACTTATTAATTCCCCATCTAAATTTCCATATTTATGAACTTCATCCCAAGAAACTTGTTCTAATCCTATAACAGCGGTCTCTAGTTCTTCATATTTTTTAATAATTTCTAAAAGGCACGGTTCTTCCCCATGGAATATAACATCCCCATACATAACAGCAAATGGCTCTTCTCCTATTATGTCTTTTGCCATATATATAGCGTATCCTAAACCTTTCGCTTCATTTTCTTCAACAAAGTGAATCTTCATTCCTCTAGAAACATTTGCTATATCTGGTATAAAATTCTCTTTTCCCCTTTTTATTAAAAATTTTTTTAATTCAGCGTCTTCTGATAAATACTCTCTAATAACTTCTTGTTTTCTTCCTACTATTAATACTAATTCCTCTATCCCAGATTCCGATGCCTCATCAATCAAATATTGTAAAATTGGTTTATCCACTATGTTTAGCATACATTTTGGAATAGATTTACATGCTGGCAAAAACCTTGTTGCAAACCCAGCTACTGGGATTACTGCTTTTCTTACTTTCATCTTCCCCTCCATAAAATATACTTTATTATGAAATATATTTTATAATAAAATATACTTTTATGCAAGTCTATTCAGAAAATAATCCATGTACAGTTTTTTAGCAGTTTCTGGGCTGTCTACACCTTTTGCATTCTTTATTGGAGCAAATTCTTCTTCTCTTTTGCCACGAACAAGAATAATATCATCTATCATTTCAAAGACATCAAAGAAAAAATTTTCGAATTTGTATGCATTTGGTTCTTCTGGATATATTTTTTTACCAAATTCATCTACGTAATTTATTTTTTTTATAACTGTATGTTGTGGAAGTTTTACTTCTTTTGCTTTTTCTAATACTTTTATGTTAAATAAATTACATAAGATATTTGTATCTCCATATAAAAATTTGCCGTCTTTATCCCTTTTAGATGCAATTTCATCTGTTCTTTCAGTATATTCTATTATTCCTATCTTACCATTCTTTTTACAAAACACTCCTACTTTTTCTTGCTCATAGGCTTTTTCAACTGTTTTACATGCTATTTCTTTGTTTTCAACTATCGCTGCCCCTATTAATATTGGATCTGCTATTTGTGCTAGTATATTATCTACTCCACCAATAAATACCCATTCTATATTTTGGTTTTTAATGTCTTGAATTACATTAAATTTATGTAAGGCATTAAATATTCCTCCATCTCCATTCGGAGCCTCGCTTATTTTAGCCTTTTCTTCTAATAAAATTTTTCCATTAAAATCAAGGGCTGGTATCTCATTTTGTATAAAAAAATTTATTTTATTCTTTGGATAATTAAAATAACTATTTCTTTCAAAAAAATCTACTGTTTCATAATTATTGGCTTTGCTGGTCATAATATACCATGGCATTGTGATTCCATATTTTTCTTGAACTTCTTTAAATTTATCACATAATATTTCAAAAATTGATTTTCCAGAATCTAATCCTATATCAAACGTTCCTTTGGGTCCACTGTGTCCTAGTCTAGTTCCTTGCCCACCAGCCATTGTTATAACGGCCAATTTTCCACTCGAAATTGCTTCTGTTCCAATTTTTTTATACTCATTTAATTTTTCACTTGGTAAATTATATTTATCTATATAATCCACACTATCTATTTTCATGGTTTTTAACTCATTTTTTATTTGCGTTTGATTGTACAGTTTTTTCATATAATCAAAATCTATGCTTGCAATTTGGTTTAATAAATCACTTTTTTGCTTCTCATCTAACTCATTATAAAATCTTAATAACTGTTCTTGTTTATATATAGAAACTTGCTCTTGTGCGAATTTTAGCTTTTTATCCATTATTACACTTCCCCCTTCAATAGTTGCATTATAACATGCCATTTTTTCTAATTCAAGTATGGGTTCGCTGGTGGCAATGTTATTTCATAGATTATTACAAAATTGTAATATTTCATAAAATAACAGAACTGTAGGGGCGAGCATTGCTCGTCCGATTATATATAATATCGATCTTGTTCCCAATTAATAACATTGTCAATTATATATTGCTTTATAAGA